>Ga0123356_10000624_pt1 | contig 39100 bp, 35 predicted proteins | sample TergutEmb28metaG_2_FD_92546 | JGI IMG/M metagenome (GOLD analysis project Ga0123356, IMG submission 92546) | Embiratermes neotenicus P3 segment gut microbial communities from Petit-Saut dam, French Guiana - Emb289 P3 | ecosystem: Host-associated > Arthropoda: Insects > Digestive system > Gut ...
CGAGTTTAACTACCAGTTACTTCAAAGTTTTGACTTTCTGGAACTCTACCGCCGTCACGGCTGCCGTTTGCAAATCGGCGGCGATGACCAATGGGGTAATATAGTCGCAGGTGTGGAATTAATACGCCGTGTCGAAGGCGCTGAAGCATACGGGCTTACATTCCCCCTTGTTACAACCTCAGACGGTAAAAAAATGGGCAAAACCTTAAAAGGCGCACTTTTCCTTGACCCTGCGGTTACCACCCCCTATGATTTTTTCCAGTATTGACGAAATATCCCTGATGCCGACATCCTTCGCTTTTTATTAATGTTTACCTTCCTGCCCGAAGAAGAATGCCGTATTCTTTGCGCCGATGGTAAAAACCCCAACGAAGCCAAAGAACGCCTCGCCTGGGAAGTTACCGCTTTAATACACAGTAAAGACGAAGCCGACAAAGCTCTTGCAGGAGCTAAAGCTGCATTCGGAAGCGGCTCAGGCGGTGGCGATAAATCTTCTATGCCCCAAGCGCAAGCTGCTCGTTCTCGTTTTGAAGCCGGTTATAACGTAGTAGACCTTTTTTGCGATACAGGACTAGTTCCTACAAAAAGCGAGGCTCGCCGCCTCGTTCAGCAGGGCGGAGCTTTTGTTTCCGATAAAAGCGGCGAACTTGTAAACATTGGTGATCCCGCAGTTATGATTGGCTCAGACAGATTAAATTCCGATGGCGAACTTATCATCCGCGCGGGAAAGAAGCGCTACTTATTAATATTGGTTAAGTAAGAGAGTGTTATAAATACAAATTGTTATAGGTCGCTGCGGAAAGCGTTCCCCCTGAACCGAGTTATTCCCGAGGTGAAGGGGGCGCATTTCGGCAGCGACCTTAATGTATATGTAAATATGCAAATTTCCTGCTGACACAAAATTTATAAAAAAGTTGCGTTTTTTTCCATTTTTATTTTGACAAAATTTCAAATTCTGTTTATAATGAACCCAACTTAACAATTCTATGAAAGAGGTACATTATGTTAAAATTTGAAGACTATGTTTCTAATCTGCCTGATATTCCTCAAGCGAACTTCGCCCAATTACTCGAACACTTGGCTGTAAAACACGCTAACAAGGATTTTATTCTTTACCGAACAAGCAAACAAAAAGATTTTACCCGCTGGACTTTTTCAAGATTTAACGAAGAGTGCCGCAGAGTCGCACGCGGACTTTTAGCCGCAGGATTGGTTAAAGGCGACCGGGTTGTAATTTGGTCGGAAAACAGACCCGGCTGGATGTCAATCTGGATGGGAGCTGTTATTGCCGGTCTTTCAATAGTACCTGTCGATTTCCTTGTTACAGAACAGGAATGTTTAAATATCATAAAAATTACTAGAGCAAAAGCGTTTTTTTATTCGGGAAGAAAAAAAGAATTTGCAGCCTCACTTCCCTCTAACGGAATTTCGATGGCAGCTACAGTGTGTATCAGCCCTGAAAGCGATGATGCGCCTGAAGGTATAGAAACAGAATATGAATCTTTCGGCAAAGACGCGGATAATCAAGTTTTACCTAATCCAGACAGTATCGCTTATAATCATCCTGCTTCGATTGTATTTACATCGGGAACCACAGGTTTTGCAAAAGGCGTAACTCTTTCGCATAAAAATATAATCGCCAATGCAAGCGCCGCAATACGTATTTTGCAGCCGAATGATAAAGATGTTTTTATCGATGTTCTGCCTTTACATCACACATATCCTACAACCTGTTCTTTTATAGCTCCGTTTGCCAGCGGAGTCCCTGTTGTAATCGTAGAAAAAATTGTCGGTAAAGTTGTAATCGACGACATCAGAGATGCGGGAGTTACATTTCTTATTGGTGTTCCATTGCTTTATGACAAAGTGATGACAGCTATAAATACAGGTTATCAAAAACTTTCTCCGGTTCTAAGAGTTCCGTTAAATATGCTGCGTAAAAAAGCTCTTGCCGAAGCCAACAAAGGAAACCCTGATTTTGGCAGAAAAGCATTACGTTTAATACGCAAAAAAGCCGGGCTTTTATCAATAAAGATAATGGTTGCAGGCGGCGGACCTTTAAGTATTAAAACAGCCGATTTTTTTGATTCATTTGGTTTTAATATAGTGCAAGGTTACGGCATGAGCGAAAACTCTCCGTTAATAACTGTAAATACTCCGCGTCATAAAAACAATGAATCGGTCGGGCTTCCTGTAAGTTATACTGATGTTCAAATACTAGACCCCACCCCCGAAGGCATCGGAGAGATCGCCTGTAAGTCGCCTTCTGTAATGCTCGGTTATTTTGAAAATGACGAAGCTACAAAAGAAGTTATAAACGAAGACGGTTATCTTTTAACAGGCGACCTCGGTTACCGCGATGAAAAAGGTTTTATTTTTATCAAAGGCCGCAAGAAAAATCTTATAGTCGGCTCCGGCGGAAAAAACGTATACCCCGAAGAAGTCGAAGCGCATTTTGCAGGTTCTCGAATTATCGCAGAAGTACTTGTTGTCGGCAGAAAAACACCAAGCGGCGAAATTATTTATACAGTAGCGGTTCCCAACTTTGAAAATATCAAAGTTGATTTCCCCGGCAAAGAAAATGATGATTCTTTTATAAAAGATTTAATTAAAAAGGAAGTTGAAGAAGCCAATCGCTCGCTTCCTGTATACAAAAAGATCGGAGATTTCTGTGTGCGCAACGAACAGTTTGAAAAGAACGCGCAGCAGAAGATCCGCCGCTTCATGTACGCAAGCTACGAAAATCCTTAAGAATTCTTTGATAACATGGAACGCAGATTATACGGATTAACGCGGATTAATTATTAGTTTTTATTCTTATCTGCGTTAATTCGTGAAAATCCGTGTTTATTGTTTTCAAATTTCGTCTCTTTTTGTGATGACTTTGTTAATTAGGCCGTATTTCACAGCTTCGCTTGCGCTCATCCAGTAGTCGCGATCTGTATCTTTTTCTACTTGCACAAAAGGATTGCCGGTTTCTTCCGCGATAAGCAGGTTTATTTTTTCCCGCAGTTTTTCAAGCTCGTTTGCGTGTATTTCTATATCTGTAGCCACACCCCTAATACCTGAAAGCGGCTGGTGAATCAGATAATGACTGTTAGGAAGCCCCACGCGCTGTAATTTTGGGGAAGCCAGTTGAATAATAGCGGCGGCGCTTGCGACAAGCCCCATACCGATTGTCCAAACCTGCGGTTTTATAAAACGAATCATGTCGAAGATTGCGTAACCTGCATCCGCATCTCCGCCGGGAGAATCGATAAAAATACGGATAGGATCATCGCTCATATCTTCCAGTAACAATAACTGGCGTATGGTTTTTTCTGCCAATTCTTTATTTATTTCGCCGGAAAGCAAAATAGTTCTTGTTTTTAACATCCTGGTTGCAAGCGGATCTATCTGCGCCGGTTTATCATTTTCCCGGGAATCGTCATCTTCTTCGTTTAAGTTTAAATAAAAAGGATTCATTTTTTCCTCCGTGTTTATAATAATGATTTTTTGGAATTAAATATATACCCTTGGAACTCTCATATTGATATTACATGTTATTTCGTAAGGAATGGTTTGGGCAATTTGTGCTAATGAAGCGGCATCTTGTTTTAAAGCGCCGAAAATAATAACTTCATCCCAGCGTTTAACAGGCAGGTTTTTTACATCATCAGTACATAAATTAACACAGCATTGATCCATGCTGACTCGCCCAATAAGCGGAAAAGTTTTACCGTTAATTGTTACCTGCCATTTATTGCTTGCAAGGCGCGGAAGCCCGTCAGCATAACCTGCAGATATAATGGCGATAAATGTATCTTTATCTGCAGTCCATGTTCTGCCGTAAGAAACAGTTTCGCCTTTTTTTATTTTTTTTATCAATACTACTGTACTTCTAAGTTCCATGACAGGTTTTACCGAATCATCATTTACAGTGTTATATCCGTAAAGTAAAAGACCGGGTCTTACCATATCCAGATAGGATTCGGGATGCTGCAAAATAGCGCCGGAGTTTGCGGCATGGACAATACCGGGATCAATGCCTTCAGCGCGGATTTTATCGATTACTGTCTTAAAGCGTTCAATTTGAATTTTTGTAAATTCGGTGTCTTCTTTTTCGTTTGAATCGGAAACTGCCAAATGAGTGGCAATTCCTTCCAGTTTTAGGTTCGAACATGACATTATATGATGGGTTAGCTGCAGGGCTTCATCAATTGAGCAGCCCATTCGTCCCATTCCGGTATCAATTTTTATATGAATCGATAATTTGGCGTTTTTTAACCCGGCTTCCTCATTTAAAATGGAAGCAAATTCAATATCTGAAATAAACGGAGTAAGGTTATTTTCGATAATTTCCGGTATATCATCAGGATTGGACTGTGAAAATACCAAAATCGGCGCTTTTATCCCCCCTTTTCTTAATTCCACACCCTCAGATACCGCCGCTACACCAAAGCAAAAAGCTCCGCTTTCAAGGCTTGTTTTGGCTATTTGCAGCGCTCCGTGACCATAGGCATCAGCTTTAATTGGTACGCAAATCAGCCTTTTTTCGCCGATTTTATCTTTTACAAGATTGATATTTTCTTTAAATCTGTCCAGGTATATTAATGCTTTTATCCGCATAACAATATATTAACAGGAAAAAGATTTTATATATAGTTGATTATCTATGTACTTTGGTGTTATATTAATATTGGGTATGTGTTTTCGTAATTTTATTAAGATTTTAGTAATTCTCGTCTTTTTTGCAGCTCTTTTTTGCAGCTGTGATGCTATCGATACCATTTTACCCTCCGCCGGAAACTATAAATTAAATGTACAGGTAAATAACACTCCGCTGGATGAATGTTCCTTTATCACTTCAAGTGACAGAATTCTCCTTTCATTTGAAGATCCTGTTTCCAATGATAAAGATGTTACAGCTTTAATGGTATTTTTAAGAAATCAAAATGGAGAAGTAATAGGACGAAGGGTTTTATACAGCCTCGATAGGGATATTTCTCAGGATGAAACCGATGAACTGGTTATTAATGTAAATAGTCTTGATGACAGGTTACCTGTTTTCCCAATGCCAAGCGGCTTACCTGCCGGCAGGTATATTATGGTTTCTCAGGTTATGAGCGGACGGAACATTCTGCAAAGGAATGAAAAACATATATATTATTTAAGTAACGCGATTTTTTCTTATGATGGAATAAATGTATATCTTCCCGGCGTTACCAAAAGTTCCCAGCTTATTCCAAGGGGAACGGTTGTAATGCTGGAAGCTGATATTGATTTTATCAGTCATTTTGATCCATACATTATCTGGTATGAAGGCAGAAATAAAATAAGCGAAGGAAAATATTCTGACGGCGCAGGTCTTCTATTCTGGAAAACTCCCGAGCAAAGCGGTTTTTATACTATTCGAGCTGAAGTTTTTCCTGTAAAAAATGATGACAGACTTGCAGGATACAGGCGTGATGTATCGCTTCTTGTTTCTTCCATGGCGATTGATGTTCACATGATTTCCCAAAATGTATCGCAGCTTGTACACTGGTATACACTGGAAGGCAATTTACTGGATTCAAAAATGTTTACTTCCGCAGAACGCTCCTTAAGACCTGCTGCCAGAAATAACCTGGTTTGGATGGGTGCTAACAGAACTTATGGAATTGCTACAGGTTCCGGCAATATTGTAAATTTACCCAAAGTTTTAATTCCAAACAATAATAATGTAAAAACCTATCAGATTTTATTCAGGTTTATGCCGATTAACGACGGCGGTATTTTATCGGCACAATTTGGAATTTCAAATGATGTGAATATGAATTTGTCTATGGAAGGTAAAAACTTAATTCTGACATTAACGTCCCCGTTAAGGACTGTTTCGCAGGTTGTTAATTTACCTGACAGTTTAGTTGATCCGGATAATAAACCGCTTTTCATAACTGCGGGAATTAATTTTTCAGTCCGCCCGGGTTCGCTATCTGCGCAAATTAATATTTTAGACAATACAATTAATAGTAATACAGCAAATGTTATTAGTCTTAACGTAAGTGTTGACGGTGAATTTCAAATTTCTCTTGGATATCCCCAGGAGAATAATTCTGAAACCGATAATAAACCAAATAATACTTTAAACATGCTCTGGGACGAGATTGCTCTTTATTATATGCCGCCAATGGAAATTATTGCTGCAGAATTAAAAGCGCTTTCCGATTCACCGCCGCTTGTGACATCCGCAAATTAATATCACTTGTATGAAAACAAAGTTATCTTCAATTATTTTTATTTTAAGTGTAATAATTTTTTCTTCGTGTCTTGGACAGAACCGTTCTACTTTTATTCCTATTCCGGACAGCAGTTATTACAGTCAATTTAAAACAATCGAAGTTGATACTCAGAAAATTATTGAAACAAAAAGCGGAATGACAGCCGCTTCTTTGCCGGATTGGCTGCGTGTTTATTTGAGCGGAGGAATTGAAGAAGTTGAAAAACTGGATCGTTTCAATGATAAATATATTTTTATTGGAATTAATGAAGGTGAAAATTTTAATGCTTTAAACAGATGGGGGAATTTTTTTTCGGCTACGCATGATTTTCCGATGCTGGCAGCCGCAAGAATTGAAAAAAGAATAATACAATCCTCTTTTATGTATCCTGATTATGAATATGGAGAGTTTTTTGAAAAATTTATAAAAAGTGCGTATAATAATGTTTATCCTGGTACGATTAAAGAGGATGTATATTGGATAAAATTAAATGTAGATAATATTATTGACCAGGATGAAGATTTTGAAACATTGTTAAATACTCCTTCTGAAGTTTATATATTTTTTGTTTTAATCAGCGCAGATAAAATTATTTTGCAGAATGTTATTAATAATATGATGGCTGCGGCAATTGCTTCGGTTAAACCGACCGGTTCTCAAGTCTCTTCTGTAAACCGCCTGCGCCAAAATTTTTTTACAGGATTTTAAATGCAGCACTCTGATCTAAAAAGCGCAGGTTACGGCGACGAAGCTCCAATCGCCGCTTTAGCTACAATACCCGGAAGCTGCGCTTTAACTGTAATCCGCTGTTCCGGCGCAGGTTCGATAGAGCTTTTTTCTTCTGTTTTCGCGCCGTCTAATAAAAAAACTTTGCTTACAGAGGCTGAGGGAAATACAGTTATACACGGATGGATTGTTTCAAAAGAAGAAAGCGAAAAAATTGACGAAGTTGTTATTTCTATATTTAGAGCACCCAAAAGTTACACAGGAGAGGACAGTATTGACATTAGCTGTCATGGCGGACATTCGGCGTGGAAAGCGGTAATGGCTGTTTTAAAAGATGCAGGTTACCGTGACGCGCTTGCAGGCGAGTTTACATTTCGTGCATTTATGAACGGGAAAATCGATCTTACAAAAAGCGAATCTGTGATAGAACTTGTTAACGCAAAAACAGATGTTTCACGCCGTCATGCAGTCAGCCGTCTTTGCGGCTCACTTCAAAAAGAAATTAACGATATAAAGGCTTTGCTTGTGCAGGTTCTAGCCACGGCAGAAATCTATCTTGATTATTCCGAGGATGAAATAAGCGCCGATTTTGACGCGGGAGCATCAGATGAAATTGCCGGTAAACTTCCAAACAAGGAAATCGCGCGTGATGCGCTGAAAAAGTTAAAAAAGTTATCTGACTCCTGGTTACTTGAAAGACTTTACCAGCAGGGAGTTACAATTGTAATTGCAGGCTGTCCAAACTCGGGTAAGTCCAGTCTTTTTAATTCTTTTTTAAAAGAAGACCGCTCGATTGTTACCGATATACCGGGAACCACCCGTGACTGGATCGAAGCCTTTGTTTCGGTAGAAGGAATCCCTGTCCGCCTTATCGACACGGCAGGCTTGCGTGAAACAAATGATTCGGTCGAAAAAATCGGTGTACAGCGCAGCCGAACACTTTTACAGGAAGCGGATATTGTTCTGTATTTAATTGACGGAGAGATGGGTATAACAGATGATGATTATGAATTTTTAGCTTTACAAAACACCGAAGATAAATACATATTTATCTGGAATAAATCTGATATTAAACCATCACCGGATGGGTATATAAGTATAAGCGCGAAAACAGGTCAAGGTTTAGCGCAGCTTTTTTCAACGGTTGCCGCGGTTATAAAAAAGCAAACTGATGTTTTTCAATTGTTTGACGAACCTAATGCTGCTTCTATTGGAATTGGCACTGAACGCCAAAAAAAACTTGTTGACAGCGCCTGTTCGCTTTTGAAAGAAGCCCTTGTTATGTCTGAAAATAACGAGCCGCTTGATTTAATCGCGCCGTTAATAAGGGAAGCGGTAAACTCGTTAGGTGAAATTACAGGAGAGGTTTCAACCGCCGATATACTGGAAGAAATGTTCAGCAGATTTTGTGTTGGAAAGTAGGAAATGGAATAAATGGATTACGATTGTATTGTAATAGGCGGCGGACATGCCGGCATTGAAGCATCCCTTGCGGTAAGCCGTCTTGGTTTTTCCGCTTTACTTATTACACAAAATCCTGATAACATAGGAGCACTTTCCTGTAACCCTGCGATCGGCGGACTTTCCAAAGGCAACCTTGTACGCGAAGTAGACGCTCTTGGCGGAGAGATGGCAAAATTGATAGACGCCACAATGATCCAGTACCGTGTATTAAACCGATCAAGGGGACCTGCCGTGCAAGCGCCAAGAGCGCAGGCTGACAAACACGCTTATCAAAAAGCAGCCCGTTCATGTTTAGAAAAACAAAAAAATCTTACTATTTTTATGGATACTGTTACAGATTTATTAATCGATGATACGGACAAAACCCGATACGTGTGCGGCAAAGTTATAGGTGTTAAAACAAGAAGAGGACATAAAATTTCTGCACGCACGGTAATTCTTGCTGCCGGCACTTTTTTGGATGGTAAAATATTTATCGGCGAATATGAAACACCGCAGGGGCGTCTTGGCGAAGAAGCGGCGGCAGGGTTTGGAACATCTTTGCGCCGTCTTGGATTTTCTGTCGGCAGATTAAAAACAGGAACGCCGGCGCGAATTAACGGCGATTCTATCGATTACTCTGTTATGGAAAAACAAGACGGCGAGCAAATGTTTCCTTTTTCTTTTACTGCCGATTCGGATTTTTATTCCAGTTTAACAAACAGACCATCACTTCCGTGTTATGTGACATTCACAACAGAAAAGACACATGAAATAATAAGGGCGAACATTCACCGCTCACCTTTATACGGCGGAAAAATTTCCGGCACGGGAGCGCGTTACTGTCCTTCTATCGAAGATAAAGTAGTACGTTTTGCGCAGCGGGATCGCCATCATATTTTTATTGAACCGGAAGGACTTTCCACTAACGAAATGTATATGAACGGCGCATCCAGTTCTTTACCCGAAGATGTCCAGCATGATTTTATACACAGCATTCCCGGTTCGGAAGAAGCAAAAATTGTGCGCCCGGCTTATGCTGTTGAATACGATTATCTTGATCCATTGGATTTATATCCATCGCTGGAATCAAAGCGGCTGTCAGGATTTTTCTCGGCAGGGCAGACAAACGGCAGTTCCGGTTACGAAGAAGCAGCGGCGCAAGGATTAATCGCAGGGCTCAATGCCGTGATGAAAATGCAAAACCAGTCTCCGATAATTTTAGGGCGGGCTGAAGCCTACATCGGTGTACTTGTAGACGACCTTACAACACTTGGTACAAAAGAACCCTACCGTATGTTTACAAGCAGAGCAGAACACCGCCTAATGCTGCGCCATGACACCGCCGACACAAGGCTTACTCCCAAAGGCAGGCAAGCGGGATTAATAAACGACAGCCGCTGGGAACTTTTTATGGAAAAAACAAAAACATTGGATGAGATTAAAGAATTGCTTATTCAACGTGAATCCATCGAGCATTTTGCGCCGGAACTTGTTGAAAGAGTATTGCTCGATAAAAAATACGAAGGCTACGTTGAAAAAGAAAAACGCTTTGCCGCAAAAGCCGCTAAAATGGACGCTATCAAACTAGATCCCAATTTGGACTATAAATCCATTACGGGGCTTTCTGCGGAAGCAAGAGAAAAACTGGTATCCGTTAGACCCCTCAATGTCGGGCAGGCGACTCGGATACCTGGTGTGCGCCAGGGAGACATTGCGCTTTTAATTATTTTGGCAAACAAGAAATAAAGACCAAGAAACGATGATATTTAAACCGGCTCAATTAACAGAATTTAAAAGTTCACTTAAAGAGAATCTTAATTCTTCTTTTTTGTCACTTAATAAACCGGAATATTTTTCTAATTGCTGTTTTTGTTTTTTGCATTGATTTGTCAGTTTTCTGATATTCCAGTCATTTATTAATTTAAAAATAAATTTATAGGATTTTTCGCTTAGTGTTTCAATTTGCATTGACTTATCTTCCAGCTCCCGAAATATTTCAAAGCATCTTTTTTCTGTGTCTTCCAGTTCCTTATATGTTTTTTGTATTTCGTTTAATCCGTTTTTTACGTTTAATACAAAGGCTTCATTTTCTTTTTGCTTTTGCCTTAACAGTTCAAATTCTTCCCTTCTTTTTTGTTCGATTTCTCTTTTTCTTTGTGCTCTTTTATTGAAGAATTGCTTTATTATATTTATCATTTTTTCCGCCTGATTTAATTTTAGTTTCTTGGGCTTTGGAAGTCAATGTAAATGATGATTTTGGCGGTACTTTAATCAAATTAAACGCAAGAATTGGTTATTCGTTTTAAACAAGGGTGTCAGTCACCTTCATCATCCTCGTTTTCCAGTATTTTCAATAAATCCCGGATTTCTGCCGCCTGCTCGTATTCTTCCTCGGCGACAGCCTGTTCCAGCTGCTCCCGCAATGATCTGTACTGTTCTTCTGAATCTTCTTTAAGTTCGTCAATAAAGTAAGATAAAGGGACAGCGGTTTGTTCAATTATGGAAGAAGCCAGGTAAATTGGGCATTTTTTCCGGGCGGCTATGGCAAAAGCGTCTGAAGGGCGGCTGTCTAAAGTAAGGGGGTTTTCTTTTGTATATTCACCGCCTGTAACTACCAAACGTGCATGAAAAACATCGTCTTTTAATTCATAAACTTCTACTTTTTTAATCGAAAGATTTACACGAGACAGCATATTTAAAAAAAGGTCGTGGGTATGAGGTCTTGAAAGTTTCATTCCTTCCTTGCCAATCAAAATTGACTGCATTTCCAAAGTGCCTATAAAAATAGGTACTGCGACATCCTTTTCTTTCGGCTTTAATAATATGGCATTGCCGTGGCTTGTTTTGAGAACTGACCATATTTCGCTTATATACATACTTTTCACTGAAACCTCTGATTTAACTAATTAATTTTATAAAATCATTCAGTAAATCAAGTTTACCTTCATTTAAATTCTTAAATTGAGAGTTAAATATTTCACCGGCTTCATTTAAGAAAGCCTGTCCTTTTTCCTGTGCTTCCTGGAAAACACCTGCGCCTGTTAAAGCATCGATAAAATCGTCAACTTCCGGGGCTCTGGTTCCTTCTTCTTTTGCTACGTGAAAATAATAAAAAATCATTTCCCGTTTTTCCGGATGTTTTTGCAAATATAAAAGAACCGGAAGCCCTTTTTTTCCTTCGACAACATCGTCTCCTCGTTTTTTACCAGGTGCTCCTGTTGTCAGGTTTTTTACATCATCCAATATTTGAAAACCAACACCCATCAAATCAGCGGCTTTTCCCAAGACTTGTGCGGTTTCCAATTCTGCGCCTGCTGCATGTGCACCTAACTCGACTGCAAGGCGGGCAAGACTTCCTGTTTTTAATTTACACATTAAAAAATAATCATCGATATCAGGGACAATAGATATATTGCGATGCCAGTTTATATCCATTGCCTGTCCCATATGGAGCCTTCGCATACAATCTGTCCAAAGTTTGTAAATATAATCCTTGTTTTTTACACCGCAATTTTCTATGCAGCATGTTGCAAGAAAATAAAGGAAAGAAGCGGAGTTTACCGCCGTATCAACACCAAAGAGCTTGTGAATGGCAGGTTTTCCCCGTCTTTCATCGGAATCGTCTTCGATATCGTCATGAATTAAACTGGCGTTATGCGGAAATTCAACCAAAGGCGAAAGAGGAATTGAATTTTCGCCGCCTCCGAGAGCTTGGCAAACGAGCGTCATTAAAAGAGGTCTCCATCTTTTTCCGCCACGGTTAATCAGTTCTTTTACCGGTGTAAGAAGCGAATGTAAAGATTGATGTTCATTTTCCTTTAACGTTAGAATTTCTGTTCCAATGTCCGCAAAAACTTCTCCAGTCCACACGGATTGCGGATTATCAGGAAGCCAGCGGCTAAGCTGCGCTTCGATTTTTTTTAATAACTCTGTATACTCTTGATTCATAAGTTATTATAATCCAATAAATGGCAGATTACAAGAAAGCAGATTTCTGGCAGTTAAAAGCACGCAAAGAAGGGTATCCTGCCCGTTCTGTATATAAGTTAAAAGAAATCGATGAAAAGTTTAATTTATTTAACGTAAATGTTAAAATAGAAGGTAAAGCAGCGGTTAAACGTGTATTGGACATAGGAGCTGCTCCCGGAAGCTGGAGTCTTTATGTACTGCGTAAATTTGCTTGCGGCAAAGGCTTTCTTGCAGCAGCAGACCTTTGTCCTTTGTCGCGGGAGTTTGACAACGATTCTAAAAACAAAGGTTTATTTGACGGAAGTAATTTTTTCTTTATTCAAGGTGATGTAACAGAAGATGATGTCCGCAAGACTATTTTGTCAAAAGGACCTTATACAGTTATTATAAGCGATGCTGCTCCAAATACAACAGGCAGCCACATGGTTGACGCCGCACGTTCTATTGAACTTTCGCAAACTGTTATATCCTATGGCGAAACTGCACTTGCACCCGGCGGCAATCTTGTTCTTAAAGTTTTCCAGGGCAGCGGTATTGACGCGCTTTTAAAACACATGAGAACGCTTTTTAAAACAGTTAAAACATTTAAACCGCAAGCCTGCCGCGGCGAATCAATGGAAACATACTTTATAGGTTTAGGGAAGAAATAGGCGTTTTATATTTAATATAACCCGCTATTTACCAAATTTATTACTTCTGTTTTTAGTTCGTTGTTTTCATCATAGTATTCTAAAAATATAGCTTTATTTTCAAAATATGAATTATTCCCAATAATAAACCAGAAAATATCGTCGTTATTATCAGATTGAATATCTAATTTTTTATATATTTCTGGTTCAAATATTTTATATATTGTAAAATCAAAAACAGCACATAAAATCAAACTATTATTAACATCAATTATTCCTGTAGCAAGATCAAACCTATCTGATAGTATATGCCGATCTCTTGAATAAAAATATGAATAAACGCTTGGAGCTAATGAACTGCCGCAATCTATCCTTAATAATTTGTCATTTATCCAATATATTCTTGGTTCAGGTCTGGTAAAAAAATTTTCTATTTCTATAATTGTATCATGTAAATTATTTTTTATTTCTATTCTATATCTTTCATTCCTTATATTTTCTTCATATTCAGGTCTAGCTTCAGCAAATATTGTTATTGTACAATTATTTTCTGTTAATTTTTCAAAGACAAACTCTCTGTACTGATCCTGTATTTCAAAAATTATTGATTCATTTTCGTTTATTTCTATATCAAATTCTAAAATCGCTTCATTTCCATTTTTTCTGCTACCATCGCAGGCAGTAAAAAATATACCGATTATTGCTATAAAAATAAAAAACATGAATGGTTTTGTTTTATCTTTCAAAGTAAACCTTCTTCAATAATGTATAACATTATGTTTTTATAGTGTCAAGTTTTTAAAATCCATTGAACGATTTACATTTATATGCTACAGTATCTTTATGAATAATAACCCTGTTGCGGATTATATTGCCGCTGTTTCGCGTGATAAAATAGACACAAATCTTCTGGCTTACCTTTGCAGTTTAATGGAAATTTCAAAGGTTACTCCTCAAATTGCCTGCTCTATTGTTAAAGAGCTGGAAAATCAGCGCAAAAGGGTAAAGCTAATTGCCAGCGAAAACTACTGTTCTATGGCAGTGCAGCTTGCGATGGGGAACCTTTTAACAGACAAATATGCCGAAGGTGTTCCTAACCACCGTTTTTACGCCGGAAATGAAAATGTGGATGATATTGAAATGCTTGCTTCAAAGGAAGCCTGCGGACTTTTTGGCGCTGAATACGCAAATGTACAGGCGCATTGCGGAGCGGATGCCAATGTTCTGGCTTATTGGGCTATTCTTAGCACAAGAGTCGAATATCCCTTGATGGAAAAATTCGGCGAAACAAATCTTTATAAACTTGATGATGATAAATGGAAAGAACTTAAAAACAGTCTTGGAAACCAGCGTCTTTTGGGATTGGATTATTATTCCGGCGGACATCTTACACATGGCTACCGTTACAATATGACAAGCCGGATGTTCGATGTATACAGCTATTCGGTTTCTGATAAAGACGGTCTTATGGATTACGATGAAATTGAAAAACAAGCGGTAAAAGTAAAACCTCTTATCCTATTGGCAGGTTATTCGGCGTATCCGCGAAAGATCAACTTTAAACGAATGAGAGAAATCGCCGACAAGGTTAATGCTGTTTTTATGGTAGATATGGCTCATTTTGCCGGTCTTGTTGCGGGTAAGATTTTTACAGGCGAATATGATCCTGTTCCCTGGGCGCATGTTGTTACAAGCACAACTCATAAAACGCTAAGAGGTCCCAGAGCGGGACTTGTGCTTTCTACAAAAGAATTTGCCGATGCGCTGGATAAAGGATGTCCGCTTACAATGGGAGGTCCGTTGCCGCATGTGATAGCGGCAAAAGCAATCGCTTTCCGTGAAGCTGCCTCCGCCGATTTTAAACAATACGCAAAAAAAGTTGTAGATAACTGCAAGGCTTTGGCAGCTTCCTGCATAAAAAACGGTCTTGATGTGCTTACAGGCGGAACCGATAATCATCTTATTTTAATTAATGTTGATAAAGCCGGCATTACAGGCAGGCAGGCGGAAAGCGCTTTACACGAATGTCACATAACGCTTAACCGAAACAGCCTTCCCCGTGATCCAAACGGTCCCTGGTATACATCCGGGATTAGAGTCGGAACTGCAGCTGTTACAACTCTTGGCATGGAAGAAATACAGATGGCAGAGCTTGGTGAGCTTATGGCAAAAGTTATTAAAAACACAACCCAGGCAAAAGATAAAAAAGACCCATCCAAAAACAGCAAGGCAAAATACAATATCGATGCTGCTGTAAAAGAAGAAGTTCATATTCGTGTCAAAACTTTAATGGAAAAATTCCCCGTGTATCCCGAGCTGGATTTGGATTTACTAAAAAAATACTTTGTTGTTTCTCAATAAATATTCAGAAAAGTTAAATACAGTTTTATTATTTAATAAATGGATTTTATAAATAATAAGGAGACATTTTTTGACACAGAATACAGCCAAATGTTTAACAATCCTTATCATAATTAGTATAACTTTTTCAATGAATTCCTGTAATGTTTATGAAATTTCTTGGAGGAATTACAGTACATATTCTGATGAAAATATTAAATTGAAATTCCAAAACAACGAAAAAGTTAATTTAAAGTTAAACAAAACAAAAAGGTTTAGATTATTTACACAAATAGATTATATAATAGAGTTTGAAAGACAATATGGATGTTACATATATGTGTATCCTTTTTTTAATATAAATACTGAATCTGAAATATTTTTTTATAACATAAATATTATAAATCAAAATGAAAAAAGTATCATTATAGAAGAAAGAAAAGATGTAGAGGCATACTTTGCAGAGTTTTATATAGATAATTTACGTTATAATGTAATATCAAAAGATAATATATTAGCAATAACAGAACCTAAAGAATTTACAAATATTAATGATATATTATCTTATATTGAAACTTCTGATTTTACTTTTATAACTGCCGGAAGAACTGATTATGATGGGGTTGTTAAAGGCGGATATATCGTAAGAAGTAAAATAGATAGTACTATTCTTTGGCTGGAAGGCGGTTTATAATAATTAAAATATATGAGATAATCTATTAGATGCTTGGAGGTAGACAGTATGAAATATAGATGTTGTTAGCTGTCATAGAACACAATGATTAGTTTAGTTCGTTAGAAAAACCTTCATAAGGTGAACAGCGAAAAGACTAAACAGCGATATATGACTGCTTTTCACAATAGATATGTTTGTGTATCCTTTTAATCCTTGATTAATAAGGTAAATAACTAATAGCTAGCAGATAAAAGCTAAGTAACATTATTAATTAAAGCCAGGTACAAAAGTGGGAGTGCTGGATGTAAGCAGGGGTAGCAGCGAAAAAAGAAGTAACAAAACTGTCACAGATGCAAAACTCTTGTTTTAAGGTGATGCATAAAAAAACTTTTAATTAATTAGAAATGTATGCTCTAATATAACTTATAGGCAGGGAGACTGCGAGACGACAAAACTATCTTTGGAATTCTCTGCGGAAGAGATAAAGGGCTTTACGAAGTAAAGACCAGCTCTGTAGCAGGTTCCTCCAAAAGTTTTGCTCGGCACGCAGGCTGCGCTGCCTATTTAGATAGTTTAATAGGCATACATTTCAATTGTTACCTGCGGGGGTTTTCGCGCAAGCCTGTGAAAAAAGTAATAAGCATACATTTTGCAATTAATTGCTTTAAATCAAGCGGCTTTTTGTTTTTCTTTATCGTTAATATACATTGTAAAAATGTCAAAAAGTATAACGTCTATTTTTTGATTTCTTTCTACAAATTCTTCACGCATCATAACAAGAGCTTCTTCCGGTGTCATTGATTTGCGGTAGACTCGGTGGGGGTCTGTAACACTATCATAAACATCAATTATTTCCAGGACTTTTGCGGGAAAATAGGCAAGCGCACGGTAATCCAAAATGGGTTCCAAATCATAAGTGATGCAGTAATCTTGTTTTGCGCTTGGATTGGCTTTTTTATACTGTTCAAGGTACGCCCTAAAATAACCGTAACCTGTCGGATCACCGTAGTATTCGTGATGATAACCTGTAATAAGACTTGCTTCCATCGGATAATTGGTTTTATTCATAATGGATTTATAACCCTGTTTTACATGGTCAATAACGATATTGCGGTTATATTTTTCTTCACCTTCGTGGTACTCAACAGCGTTCGCTTTGCCGATATCGTGAATTAAAAAACCGACAGCCCATTTAAAATATAAATCAGGAGGAATTGCCCTCATACCTCCGTAAAATATACGCTCAAGGATTATATCATCAATATTCATATGCGGAAGCAGTTTATGATAAAAATTGCGATACTTGGAAGCAAACGATATTCGCATTTTTTGTATTGCGCTTGATGTAGAAACAAGATTGTTATAATAAGATAAAAACGATAATCCGTTAAGATACACCCTGGTCATGTGCTGTACAATAGTGCCGTTGGATTTTTCTACAAGGATGTTCATTAATTCATTACTGAAAATATTTTCTGATATTAACTGAGCTGATGACTTTACCATATCATGTGTAGAATTTACAAGTTCCTGAGTGAGTTTTTTGGCTTCATCATCGGCAAGACGCAAGGCATCTTCCAAAGCAGCGTGGTTTATTAAAGCGGCGTCTTTGGCTGTATCTACAAGAGCTTCTGTAACTTCAGCTTCGTTTTTATATTTTTGCGCAAGGATTTCGCTTAATCGTTTTTTATCGTGTTTTAAATAATCAACTTTTTCTTTAAGAGGCATATTGGCAAAATATGTATATTCGTTTCCATATCCTACTTCAACTTCAAGCTCTTCGATATCATCATCTATTTTGTCATCTTTTTTATTATCAACTGCTGTTTCGGGAGCTTTTATGGTTTTTGACATATCCGCTTCCCAAACATCCGGTTTTTCATTAAATTTTTCTTTTAATTTATTAAAACCTTCTTCTGTAAGATAGTAATCCCAGTTTCCGCTTTGCAGCCAAAAACTTTCATGATTATCATAAAGGACTTTAAACGGCATAAGGCGTTTTTTTTGTGTTTCATTGTTTAAACAGAAAATGTGGATTTCTTCGTTTATAATAATGTCTATATAGAGTTTATTCACACTCTTTTCGTTCTGCGATGATAATACTTTTGATAGCGGTATAATAGACTTTTTTACTGACATACTTTTACATTATAGAATTTCCAATATTTTTTCAAGATATTACCCGTACTTTAACAAATATATATAACTATAGTACAATTATTTATACATTTTTACGATTTTTGTACAATATTGATAAAAAACAGCTATTTTTACGTTTTAAGCCTGTGTAATTCTATCTATGATTTCCGCTATGATTTTATCTGCGTCTTCATAAGTTACCTGGCAAGTACCAACCTGTTTATGCCCGCCGCCGCCATAACCGAGCAGCATGGAACCGACATCCGCAGTGCTGGAACGGTTAATGATGCTGTGACCGAGTGTAATGGCTACATTAGACTTATTCCGCCCGTCTACAATCCAAATTGAAATATTCTGCTCGGGGAAAAGCGTATAAATGATGAATCTATTACCGGCGTAAATGGTATCTACATCACGAAGGTCAACTTTTATTATATTTCCGCAAACCTGTGCGTGATCTTTGATCATATTTGTAAATAGATCTTTTTGCTGGTAATACAAATCAAGACGTTCTTTTACATCAGAAAGATCCAGGATTTCCTTAATTGATTTTTCGGCGCATGCTTTTGCCAAAACTGCCATTAAATCGTAATTACTGATGGTAAAATTGCGGAATCTGCCAAGCCCTGTGCGCGGATCCATGATAAATCCCAATAATACCCAGTCTTTTGGGTTTAAAATTTCATCAGCGCTTAAATCGCCGGAATCCACTTTATCAACATAATGTATCATTTCTGCGAATTTGCCTAATTTGGCGTCACCGCCGTAGTATTCATATACTACGCGCGCACAGCTTGGAGCTTGTTTTGATACACCTTCAAAAAATATATCATTACCTAGTCTTTCTGATTCGCTGGAATGATGATCAAACCACAATTTACAGCCCTTTATGTAGGGAATATTCGCTAAAATATCGTTATCTGTAGCTTCGATTAAACCGTCTTGTATATCTTTTGGATGGACAAATTTCCAATCATCTATTAATCCCAAGTATGATAATAACGCCCCGCAGGCCAAGCCGTCAAAATCTGATCTGGTAAATAACCTCATTCTTTACAACTCCTAATATATACCTACTATATATTATAGCAAAAATAATTGTAAATGGAAATGGTAAATTTGGATTATCGGATGAAAATTTCTGAGTTTATTCTATTTGTAAACCAGTTTAGTACCGCAATTGCACGGTTATTGAAGGAATTGCTGATTCTGTCTCCCATACCCGGTATTGTAGAAGCTCTTGCCATGGAAACGGCGTAAACCAAAATACTGTCGCCGCAGTCAATAACCGCTATTATAGAACGTAAATTGCCTCTTCCTATGGCAGGTATAATGCCGTAACTCATGGCGGTTGTATTTGTCTGCGAAAAAAAGATGGAATCCGCTGTATTTATGTAATGATAAGAGTAAATATTGTCTCCAAAGGTTGAATCTATCTGTCTTGCGTTTAAAGTTAAGGTCTGCGGAAGCTGAGTGTAAACAGGGTCGGGAAGAGGATTTTTGGCTTGTGCATTATCTATAACAGTTGAACTTTCATAAAATATACGCATGGTATTGCGGCTTGCAGAAAAATATTGTATTCCTGTTAATGTACTGATTGCCGTTAATTGGTTAAAAATCCCGATTTTCTGTCTTTCATCCCAATTTTGTACGGATGAATGATAAATTGATGGTTTTGTGTATAAATACAGGGCTTCGATCATAATATTAGGATTGAGCGAATTCCTGGTTAGATTGACATACTGTCTCAATTCGGTATTTTGCGGCAATAATTTCGGCGTGGGGTTTCTTAACTGTGTTTCTATGATTTGCCCGCGCTCTGATGCTCTAAGCAGCGCCGCTGTATCCGAAGGGATTAAATCTTCAATAGGGACAGGGAAAACACATATACTTGCAGCGAAAAGAAAGATAGTTATAAAAATCCCTGTCTTCAATATGATTTACCTTTTATTTTAATCCGCGGTAATAAACACGTACCTGTTTATATAAACCATCTCCTTCGCTTTTGGTTTCAATATCGCCGATATCATTTAATGTAGTATGGATAAGCCATCTGTCAAACGGATTCATGGGTTCCAGTAAGACAGAACCCCGGCTTTCCCTCACTTTTTCCGCCACATTATAAGCAAGACGCACAAGGGATTCTTCCCTGCGGATACGGTAGTTTTCAGTATCTAATATTATTCGGGTATCTTCTTTTCCAAGCCTTCCTGCGTAAATATTTAAAAGCATTTGCAGGGCATCAAGGTTTTTCCCTTTTTTCCCGATCAAAATTGATGAATGACTGGAATCAATTTTAATGCCAAGTTTTTGTTTATCCCGGAATAAAATTATAACTTTACCGGGATATCCCATACGTTCTATTATACCGGAAGTAAATTCAATCATTTTTTCTTCGAATTCATTTTGAGGTATTGGATCTCCGAAAACAGGTTTGCTTTGCGGCGTTGTTCTTTCTTTTCTTTCGGTATTATTGCTTGACGGCCGGGGAGCCTGCGAGCTTTTCGCAGGGGACCCAAAATTAGGCACATGAACCTTTATCCGAACCAAACCTTTTTTAAATAAACCGCTTTTTTGAGTTTCCAGAATTTCAACATCAAAATCGTCTTTTTCAAGACCAAGTTCTCCTGCCGCTCTGTCAATCGCTTCTTTTTCGGTGCGTCCTTCAAATTCAAATTCCATATATATGCTCCTTTATTTTCTTTTTTTCTTTTTACCGGGGGCAATCACAGGTCTGTCCGGTTTTTTATTAAAAACATCAGCGGCAGGTTCAGCCTGAGCCAACGCCGCTCTTTTTGCAATAATATATCTATTAATCAGTATCTGCTGTACAAGAGTAAGCACGTTAGATGAAATCCAGTAAATCAAAAGTCCCGATGGTACGTTATATAATACGAAGAAAAATACAATCGGCATGATGTATAACATCATCTTCATCTGAGCGTTTGATTGCTGTCCCGGCATCTGCGTAACTTTTCCGTAAAGAAGCTGAGATGCTACATAAATAAACGGCAGAGCTCTTAATGCAGTCCAGCCTAAAATCGGAACTCTGAAATACTCAAACTGTACTATATATTCGGGTATAGAAAGGTCGGGTATCCATCCGGGGATAAAACCCGCTCCGCGCAAGTCAAAGTGGTTGTTAAAAAGACTGAACATTGCAATAAATATCGGGATCTGTAAAAGCATTGGAAGACATCCGGAAATGGGGTTATAACCTTCCTGTTTATAGAAGTTTGCCATTTCTGCCTGTAATTTCTGCGGATTGCCTTTATGTTTATCTTGTATTTCTTTGATCTTTGGAGCCAGTGCCTGCATCCGCTGAGTAGCTTCTGAGCCTTTTTTGGTCAGAGGGAAGAAAAGTATTTTTATTAATAATGTAAGCAGAATTATCGAAATACCGTAATTTGGAACAACTCTATTTATTCCAAGCAATAGCCATTTCAACCCTTTTTCCAGCGGTGAGAAAATTCCAAAAAATCCCCGTGTATTTGTTACTTCTACAAGATTCATATCTCTTATGCCGAATTCATTTCTGCCTGTGTTGTAGTTTACAAGTATTTCCTGGGTTTTAGGTCCAAGATAAAAACGGAATGTATCTTCTACTTTTGATATACCGGATGCAGGACGGATAATATTCAGCCTTGAAGCTGCCGGAATTCCTGGTTCATCTTTATCCGAAAAATTCATTGTGTACTGTGTTAGGGGAATAGCGATGAAGGTAAAATACTTACCTGTTATGGCAGACCATGTTGGATTGTAATCGATAAGCTGCTCATTTGCTTTTTCGTCTCTTCTTTTGCCGTTTGTGAATGTAATGTATCGCCTGTAATCTTCATAATGTGTGTCGAGTCTTTCAAAAACAGGACCTATTTGAGGACCAAATGATAATGTGTAAGTGTCTATACCCTGCACATGAAATCCTCCGTCAATTATAACTGTAAGCTCAAACATAAATTCATTCGGTTTAAAATCGTAACGCTTTGTTAATAAAAATCTGCCGTCAGAATCCTGTGATGCAGAAGGAACTGAAAAATAACGTGAAAATTCTACAGAATATTCTGATAAACGGTTAACATTAAAATTGTAATTTCCTGTATCAAGATCGCCTGATGTTATTAAAAAGGCATTTGCCTCTTTATCGCCTGATAAAATTAATTCCACATAACGGTCAGGATCACCGTCTTTTTTTCTTTGATCTTTCCATATAAAAGATGTCATATTGCCGCCTGCGTTTGTAAGAACAGCGCGGTATAATTCTGTTTCGATTATCTGCGGCGGCTGCAGTTCGATTACATCCTGCGGAACCTGCTGTACTGTTTCTGATGCTGCAGTTTGCTCAGGTGTTTGTGCAATCTGTGTTTGATCATTTTGAGATACACTTGCCTGATTTGAAGTATCTGTTGTTGCTTCATTGGTTGTGGGTGTTATATCCTGAATTTCCACAGCGGGTTCTTCCAGCTGCTGCCGCTGCGCAAACCGCTGTCCCTGCCAAATAAAGCTGATTATCAATACAAGAGTCATTAACACTATCGCAAGTAATGTATTTTTTTCCATTTTTTATCCTTAAATAATTATTTTTGATTTTATTAATGAAAATGATGGTATAACATCAGGAACCGGATCATAACCGCCTCTTTTAAAAGGATGGCAGCGAAGGATTCTCTTTACTGCCAGAAAGCAACCCTGAAAAAAACCGTGTTTACATACAGCTTCGTAGGCATAAGCCGAACAACTAGGGTAATACCTGCAAGAAGGCGGGAAATGCGGGGAAATCGCTAATTGGTAAAATCGAATAAACGCTAGTATTATATACTTCATTTTATTAAACCGGCTTTTAAAAAAAGGGATTCAAGCTGCTTTTGTCTGTCTTGCAGCCGGGTCTTGCTAAAAAGAGGTTCAGGAAAAATCAATAAAATTAAATCATGTCCGCTCCAAAGGCGGTTTTTCGTTAACCTATAGGCTTCTCTGCCAAGACGCCTTGCACGATTTCTGGCAACAGCGTTCCAGGCTTTCCTGTCTTCCTTAGAGGCTTTGGAAAATGTAAAACAAATACGGTTGTAAGGTAAATTATTTTTTATAACAAATAATCTGGCTCCCTGACAACTATACCGTTTACCCTTGCCAAAAACCTCCTGAATCTCTTTCCTTCCCTTTAAATGTTCATTTCGCTTAAAGCGAAAATCTGATCCTGAAATTAACATTTCACGGTCAGAGACATTGTCATTCCTAATAGGGCTTTTTCTCGTCAGAAACTGATAGTTTTAATCTGCCCTTTGCTCTGCGGCGTTTTAATACTAGCCGTCCGCCCCTTGTTTTCATACGGGCACGAAACCCAAATTTTCGGTTTCTTTTCACTTTACTGGGTTGATAAGTGCGTTTCATGGTATCATCTCCTATATATAAGTCCGCTTTAGCTGACAATCTGTTTAACTGTTTGGCTTTGGCGAACTAAGGTTCTTAATAACGAAATTGATTATTAAGTTTAAAATATTGAAGGAAAATGGTCAAGCATATGCATATAAAATATACCCTTTCGGGGCTTATTTATATGAACTCAGAAGATGATTGCGAAAAAATAGTAGATGTCATGCTTGCTACAGATTATGACGGTGAATTCTGCGTTGCCGAAGGTTTCCAGCCGGAATTTACCGCAAGATTGATGGAAGCCGGCTTTTTGGTAATGTCTATGGGAATTCCCAAAAATGATGATACACAGGACGAACTATTCTATGTCATGCTTCCCAAGCTGCATCTTGTCCGTTCGGCTCTGTTTTATGAAAACTTGCATATAAAAAAATCGATTCGCCGTTTTTTAAATCGTTATGAGTTAAGAGCCGATGCCGAATTCGATCATATTATTGACAGCTGTGTAGAAAAACACGGCGCTGACTGGCTTACACCTCCTCTTGTTGATTGTATTAAAAAGATACGAAATGCCGCTTTAAAACGTTTTAATGACGATTCGCAGTCCGCACCAGAACTCCCTGCGAAACCTGGTCTTCTTGCGAAGCCCGGGTTTTCTCCGAAACCCTTCGCGTATCCCGCATCTTTTGCTCTTTACCGTGACGGAAAACTTGTCGCAGGCGAGTTTGGCGTAATTTGCGGTAAAATTTACACAAGTTATTCGGGTTTTTATTATGAAGATAACGCAGGTACAGTTCAGCTTATCCTTGCCGCACAATATTTACAAGAACACGGTTTTTCTTATTTTGACATGGGTATGCCGATGGACTATAAAAACGATCTTGGCGCTGTGGACATAAGCCCGCAGGAGTTTGTGAAGTTGTTTAGAGACGCGCAGGTATGAGCTTGTCCAGCACCTAAAATTTAGGTGCTGGATGAATGTGGTTCGTGGTAAAAATTCTTACATCCGGAGATGATGGGGAGATTTCGCTAACTCTCTTTAAAGAAATTAACAGGCAAAGATTTTTGCAGATCACCTTTTTTATTTATGTTAAAAATAATTAACCACTACACAAACCCGGATAATTCCATTCGGCTTATATTTTTCTTCATTTTTATATAAACTAAAACCATGGTTAAACTTGCTGCCTTTTTTGGAAACCCTGGTATTAAATATTCGCAGAATAGGCACAATGCCGGATGGCTCCTTGCGCAGTCGCTTCCATTTTATCAATCTCTTTCCTGGCAGAAAAAATTTAAAGGTTTGTTTGCCGCGTATAATGATAATTATTTTTTAATGCCGCAGACTTTTATGAATCTTTCCGGTGAAGCTGTTTTTGCGGCAGCTTCATTTTATAAAATTAAAATGGAAGAAATTATCGTAGTTCATGATGAACTGGAACTGCCGCTTGGAACAATTTCTTTAAAATTTGGCGGCGGTCTTGGCGGACATAACGGACTTCGTTCGATGCAAAAATGTTTTGGCAATGCTGATTGCTGGCGATTGCGTATCGGTATAGGGCGTCCGCCTGAAGGCGTGGTTTATGACTGGGTATTATCAGATTTTTCCAATACAGATCTTGAAGAACTTTATCCAGCACTTAATGCCGGCGTAAATTTATTACAGCAAACTTTTACCTGCGATCCTGATACCTTACTTGACGAATGGAAAAAAAAGAAGATCTCCATACAAAATATAATTAATAATAATGATAATATTGTGGTTGAGGATAATATTTCGAACAACGGCTCTGCGCCTCTGCGTCTTTGCGAGAATAAAAAGGACTAAATTTTATGACAACAAGCGATGCATTTAAAGCGTTATACGACACTGTAGCCAGACTGCGCGCTCCCGATGGCTGTGAATGGGACAGGGAGCAAACCCCGTCAACATTAAGAGGAGCGTTAATCGAAGAAACCTATGAATGCCTTGAAGCAATCGACAATAACGATCCTGCGCACATAAACGAAGAACTAGGCGATTTATATCTGCTTGCGACAATGATTAGTTTTATGCACGAAGAAGAAAATAAGTTTTCAGTTGCAGATGTATTGACCAAAGTAAATGAAAAATTAATTCGCCGTCATCCTCATGTATTTGGCGATGTAAAGGTAAAAGATACAGCTGAAATTCTTGATAATTGGGAAGCGATAAAAATTGAACAAGAAGGACGCAAACCCAAAGATTCACTGCTCGATGAAGTAAGCGCTGCGCTTCCGCCGATGGAGCGTTCGTTTAAACTTCAAAAAAAGGCGGCAAAGGTTGGTTTTGACTGGCAGGATACAGAAGGCGTAATTGAAAAAATCAAGGAAGAATTTGAAGAAGTAAAAATAGCAATAAATTCGAAAAAGAGTTCACACGGAGGCACGGAGGCACAGAGTTTCAATAAATTATATAAATCTCTAGATCAAGCAATCGAAGAAGAGCTTGGTGACTTACTTTTTTCCGTAATCAATCTTTGCCGTTTTTTAAAGGTCGAACCTTCTGCGGCTCTGCGCCGTACCAACAGCAAGTTTATTGACCGTTTTAAATATGTAGAAAAGAAAATGAAAGAAGCAGGACACCAGATGAAAAAAGAAAATTTGTGTATAATGGAAAAATATTGGAACGAAGCAAAGGAGATATAAGATGTCTGCGCTTAGTGTTACAAAGAGATTTGGTATTTTAACGGCAGGCGGCGATTGCCCGGGTTTAAATGCCGCTATTCGAGGCGTATGCCGCGCCGCTCACGACCGTTATGGTATGGAAATAATCGGTATAGCCAAAGGTTTTAAAGGTCTTATCGAAGAAGATACAAAGGTGCTTCGCCCTGATGATTTTTCCGGTATTTTAACAAGAGGCGGAACCATACTTGGCTCAAGCAGGGAAAAACCTTTTGGACCTACCGACAAGGATGAACCCGCCAGCGAAAAAGTTTCTGCGATTGTGGATACATATTCAAAACTTAAACTTGATTGCCTTGTCGTAATCGGAGGTAACGGTACGAACACCACAGGATCAAAATTGTCACGCGAGGGCTTAAATATAATCGGGCTTCCAAAAACAATCGATAACGACATTGTCGGAACCGACAGAACATTCGGCTTTCATTCAGCTTTGGCTATCGGTACTGAAGCGATAGATCGCCTTCATTCCACAGCGCAAAGTCACAGCCGTGTTATTGTTATCGAGCTTATGGGAAATAAAGCCGGCTGGCTTGCATTGTATGCAGGGATTGCAGGCGGAGGAGACGTTATTTTGCTTCCTGAAATACCTTACGACATTCGTGTTATTGGTCAGCATCTGGAAAAACGTGCAAAATCAGGAAAAACTTTTTCTATCGTAGTTGTCGCCGAAGGAGCTATGTCAATTAAAGAAGCTGAAATGGATAAAAAGGACAGGAAAAAATACCGCAGCGAAAAGGGTCCTTCTGCCGCATATCGGGTTGCTAATGAAATAATCGAAGAAACAGGTATGGAAACGCGCGCTACCGTTTTAGGATATATGCAGCGCGGAGGTATTCCAAGTTCGTCAGATCGTGTTCTTGCAACCTGTCTTGGCACTGCTGCTGTGGAACTTCTTGCCGCAGGAAAATACGGACGCATGGTAGCCCTTACCGGAAATGATATTACATCTGTCGATTTAAGCGTTCCCGAAGGAAAGGTAAAAAATGTTCCGTCTAATCATTATATGATCGATACTGCAAAAGCTGTCGGAACGTGCATTGGCTCCGATTAATTACTTCAACCCCTCTTTTAATACAAAACTGGGGCAATTTGCACCGGTCGCCTTATATACTTCTTGCGATGGCATATTTGAACATTTTATGGAAAAAATATCGCAAGCTCTTGGAAATGTCATATCCCACGTAACCCTGAAATAAGCGCATTTTAGGCAATTCGGAGGTCTTGCAGGGGTCTTTGCATTGCCTATTAATATATCTACCATAATACTTTATTTATTCTACCACAGATTTTGCCGAAAATATAATCAGAGGTGTATACATTGCAGTTTTTTCGAGATTTTGAACATAAATATTCAACTGATAGCTATTTTAAATTCCGTACCATATCTGTTTTACTGGCGGTTTTTTTCGGGCTTTCAAGTGTCTTTATAATATTTTCCATTTTTTCAACTCTTTTTCAATTAGGTTTTTTTCCTGTAGTACCAGGTATATTTTTAGTCCGTTCCTTTGGACTTCTTTCGCTTTTAGTTCCCGGATATTTTGCCTATGCCGCTTTTATTTTGGCAGATCCCCGCTGGAAGCCCGATAGAATTTTTTTCTTAAACGGTTTGATTCTTCCTTTCCTGACGCTGGCTGTTGGATTTGTTTTTATACGTGATTTTGAAAGCCGATCCTTGCAAAATGCTTTTTTAAATTTTACCGGAAAAACAGGATTTAGTTTATTTATTGTTACCATTACTGCGCTGGAAGTGCTTCTTATCCAGTTATTAAGAAATACGATTTTTTCCGCAGAGAAGAAAAATACTAAGCACCGTGCGAGTTTGCTTCCATCTCCGGATGTTCCTATTGAAGAAGAAGAAAACGATATTCAGGAAAATCAACAGGAAAATCAAGATGATTCTTTCCAGGATGAATTACATTTAGAAAAACCGCTTTTTAAACGCCCCAGTCCTACTGTTTCATTTTTGGGGGTTATAAGCGATTCAGGTATAGTTAATGATGATATTGAGGTTGAAGAATTAAAAGCAGAACACGTGTCTTTGGATGATGTTTCGGATCTTGATGAACTAATAACCGTAGAATATGAAGAACAATATGAAGAGCAGAATCAAGTTGATATTGATGAAGAAGATGATGATGTTATACGCATGCTTGATGAAGCTGAAGCTGCCGCCGCCGCTCACGGAGAGCAGATTCGGAAAAAAGTTTCCTCGGCAGGAAGTTTTAAATATAAAAAATATAAAATCCCTGTTGATATATTAAACGAATATCCTGACGGCGAATATTGGATAATCGATCAGGCTACAAAAGATGCAGCCATTGCTTTAAAACAAACTTTGGAAGAGTTTAAAATACAGGCAGAAGTTACAGGGATCAGAAAAGGACCTGTCATTACAATGTTCGAAATCCTGCCAGCCCCCGGAGTAAAACTTTCAAGGATTGTAGGTTTACAGGACAATATTGCTTTGCGCCTCGCTGCATCTTCTGTACGCATTGTAGCTCCCATCCCCGGAAAACACGCCGTCGGCATTGAAGTTCCAAATGCAAAACGTAACATTGTCTCCTTTAGAGAAATAATCGAAGGCGAGCTTGTACGATCAGACGGCAAGATGGGAATTCCAATTGTTATGGGAAAAGATATTACAGGAGAGGCGCAGACAGTTGATCTTGTGCAGATGCCGCATCTTTTAATCGCAGGAGCTACAGGGTCTGGAAAATCTGTCTGTGTAAATTCGATAATACTTTCGATACTTTATCAGCTTCATCCAAATGAATGCAGGCTTTTACTTATCGATCCAAAGATCGTAGAATTAAAGTTGTATAATGATATTCCGCATCTTTTAACACCCGTGATCACTGAATCTAAAAAAGCGTTTCAAGCTCTTCAATATTGTATTTACGAAATGGAACGCCGATATGCCTGTCTTGATAAAATGGGAGTGCGTGATATCCGCAGTTATAATAGGCGTGTTAAAGAAAAAAATATTATGCAGGAACAGCTGCCTTACATCGTTGTTATCATCGATGAGTTTGCAGACTTAATGACAACTACCGGCAAAGAACTTGAATCTACTGTTGCCCGTCTTGCAGCGATGAGCCGCGCTGTAGGTATTCATCTTGTACTTGCAACTCAGCGTCCTTCAATTGATGTTATAACAGGGCTTATTAAAGCCAACATTCCAAGCCGCATCGCATTTATGGTTGCCAGTAAAACAGACAGCCGCATCATTATCGACATGGTAGGAGCTGAAAAACTTTTAGGCAAGGGTGATATGCTCTATGCAGGTGTAGTTGATCCGTTCCCGATTCGTATGCAGGGCGCTTTTATTTCCGAAGAAGAAGTTGAAGCCGTTGTTGAACATGTAAAAACTTTCGGTGAGCCCGATTATATCGACGATGAAATTTTCTTTGAAGACGAAGAAGAAGATTCAAGTATGTCGTTATTTTCTGACGGCGGCGATCCATTATACGAAAAAGCTCTGGAAATTGTCATGCAGCAGGGTAAGGCAAGCGCAAGTTTTATTCAACGCAGATTAAAAATCGGTTTTAACCGTGCCGCCCGTCTTGTTGACGAAATGGAACATCACGGAGTGGTCGGTCCCGCTCACGGAAGTAAACCCAGAGAACTTTTACGAGGATCGGCGTTTAGTCATATTTAAAAGACTTGTTGAATCTTAAAATATATCCTACTATTAATCATGGCTGCACAGGTAAAACAATCGATAGAACTGTTGATAAACAACATTAAAAATTTAATTTCGGTAGATTATAAAAAACTGGAATATATTATTGCCGCTCAAATTGCAGGGGGGCACGTTATACTTGCCGATTCGCACGGTGTCGGCAAAACTTCGCTTGCAAGAGCTCTGGCTGCGTCTATTAAATGGCGGCCTGAAGATTTGGCAACAGTTGGCGAGGCGGAAGATTCAAAGGGTTCAAGCCGTTCAAAAAAAGATAATGTTAAAATGGAAGGATTTAACCGTATCCAGTGTACAGTCGATCTTCTTCCTCAGGATATACTCGGGTTTAACCGTTTTATAGGACATTCGGGAGAAATGATTTTTAACAAAGGACCTGTGTTTGCTCACTTTGTTTTATGTGACGAAATTAACCTGCTTACGCCTAAAACGCAGGGAAGTTTTTTTCAGGTGATGGAAGAACAGAGCATCACAATTGAAGGTAAATTATACCAGTTAAAAGATCCGTTTTTTATTATCGCAACAATGAACCTTAAAGGTGTTCACCTGTTTCCGCTTCCAGTACCTCAGCTTGATCGTTTTATGATTCGTCTTTCGCTTGGTTATCCTTCTGCGGAAGATGAAACTAAAATTATTAATCAGCATGGAAAAATTGACGCATGGGATAATTTTAAAAGTGTCATTGACAGCGCAGATTTAATCCGATGGAAAAAAATGGTAGACGATGTGCAGATGCATCCCGATGTAACAGCTTACCTTGTTAACTGTGTCAGGTTTACAAGAATACATCCCGACATTGAAACGCCTGCAAGCCCTCGCGCCGGTGTGCGGATATCAAGGCTCGCAAAATCGCTGGCTCTTTGCCGCGGTATGGATTATGTCCCCATCGATATAATAAAAGAAATATTTATTCCCGCGATGGCGCATCGTATAATTACCCGCGACCCTTCCATACCGCCGGAAGCGCCGCTTCAAAGTATTTTAAACTCAGCGCCTGTTGAACCTGCCGCTTTGGTGCTGAAGCAGGATAGATAATGGCTAAACGCGGAGCTTTTTTAACCCGCTTTAATCCAATCATTACACCGTTGGGTGCGGTTGTTCTTTTCATTTCTTTAATCATGCTGATACGCTCCCTTCTTTCGCGCAATTCATACGAAATTGTACTTTCATCTGCAGTTCTTCTTTTATTTCTTGTCATTGCTATTATTGGAATTTGGAAAACCAGTAAGTATAAATCTTTGGAAAGTAATTGGAAAACACCTTCTCCCATGACAGCAGGTAATGACGAACAAACGATTGTTACAGGTCTTAATGTATCTGTCCCTCTTTTTTTCAGGCTACATTACTTTTTACAGGGACATTTTTTCCCCAATGGCAAAGAATCAGGTTATAAAAACAGATGTATTGTATCACATGAAACTTCAGTTATACGAGGAGAAACATCGGCACAAATACCGCTGGAGTTTTTGATAGCGGGAGTTTTTCTGGGAGACGGTTTTTGCAGACTACGCGATATTTTCGGTTTTTTTTCTTTTTCATTCGGGAAGACACAACACAGAACTGTTAATATAAGAAGCGCTCCCTGTTTTGGAAAGAAGACACAGATAAATGCGCAAACAGGAGCGGAAGACCGGCGAAATAAACCTGCGGCGGATATTGAACGTTATTACATGAGAGAATATACACCGGGTGACCGGTATCGTGATATAAACTGGAAAAGCTCCGATAAAATTGATTCACTCATTACCCGAATATCTACAGATAACCAGGAGAAAGTAAGCAGAATAGAAGTGCATTTTCGAAACTTTGCTTCTTTTAATTCTGACAATAAAAAAAAGGAGTATGTATCTTTGGAAGCTCTATGGCTTTTAGATCGAGCCAAAGCGCAGCTTACTTATTTTATAAGAAGTCTTTTGGAACAGAACTCAACATTTATATTTGATGTAAAAGCCGCAAACGGCAGTTGGGAAATTTCAAACACGGATGAACTTGAGATTTTTTTAGATGAACTTGCCGGTATTTCATTTTTGCCGCCGCAGTATGAAACTGCAATTAAACCGGGCGTTTCTGATTTATATGTTTTTTCAACTGCATGTGATAAAACATTACCCATTTTTATTACCGCATGTAATCCAAGACCTGTAACACTTTTTATTGTTCAGCCGTTTGAAATCAGCGGTAAAGCGGAAATGCAAACCCTTTATCTTTCTGATTTTGAACAAGCAGGTTTAACTGTTCCGGCTCGCTGGTTTAATTATGGTAAAATAAAACCGTTGGGTGTTCAGGCGAACAAGGTAGAAACATTTTACGCCAATGTAAAATCTGTACATGGCATTAAGAAAAGGAGGCAAAGTGAAAAAGTCAATTAATGCTTCTTCAATAATTTTATTTTTCTTAAGACTGTTTTTATATTTCAGCACTATTGTATTAATATTTATTCATCCCGGTATTTCAATTTCTTTTGATCATACAGGAATTATTCAATGGTTAATTGTAATTCCTCTAATGGCATTATTTGCTTTTATCCCTTTGCATAAAATTAAATTACTTTTTAAATGTATTATTGTTTTAATTTTATTGCTTGTATTATCGTTAATCGCAGGCGCAAGAGGTATTGGTTTACTTCAATTTTTTGCCGCAGGTTTAATAAGTTTTTTCTTTACCATATTGTTGTTCCAAAGATCATCATTGAATCGCATACCGTTAGTAAAAAAATTAACATGGCTGGTTTCGCTTGAACCTTTCTTTTTGGCATGGGTATGCCTGCGTCTTTTGGCGCTGTCACGTTCAGGGGAGGAGATTGCAGGGCAGAGCATCGCTTTAACGCAATTTATTCTTGTATGGACTATAGTTGTGTTTTTATTTCACAGTGTGATTATATATTTATGCTTTTATCAGAAAAGCTGTGTTAAAGTTTGGAAAGAAGCAGTTATTTTTTCTTCGGGTGTTTTGGTTGTATTTTTTATTGTAATTATGGTTTTGCCGCCGGATTTTGTCAGAAATGTTATTGTCGAAAATCTTGTCACTGACAGAGTTCCGCAAAGGATAAATCCGTCAGATACAGATCGCAGTCTTCCTTTAAGAAGCGGCGGCAGGAGAACTCTTCCCCGCGGTGAAGGCAGAAACGGGGATCTGCGCGGTATTCCTGAGCAGTATTGGCAGGGAAGAGGCAGCGGCTCCGGTGATAGCCGTCAGTATATGGTAAAAATTGTAGCATCTAAAAGAGAGCCGGTTTACATGAGCGAATATTACTACGGTCAGCTTGATCCTGTACGCGGTTTTATTTTAAGCCGCAATGAACCATTAAATGAATTGGCTCATCAAAGATTTTTTGTTACATGGTCTGATAACGATCCAATCTCAGAACATCGCGAATTTGAAATGGGCAGGGAAAGACAGGAAGTGTTTTCGCTTTCTACCTTGAGCCATAAATATCTGCCTTACCGCCCTGTAGAAATTGATCCTACAATATTAAATGAAGATTCAGGTCCTTTGCGCTTTGTTCATCAGGTGGTTTCGTATACCCACGCAGGTGATCCGTTAATGCTTGTAAATACCCCGACACGTACTATTAGCGAACGTGAAAAAAATATACTTTCGCATTATCTTGAACTGCCGTTGGAAGCAGATGATCTTAATGAGTTTACAAACTTTTTAAATAGTGTGTTAAGTAATTGGCGCAGTAACCGTTATGAAATTATTAATAATGATAGATATCTAAAATTAATTTTTGAAGATTCACAAGATGCAATTCAGCCTGTGCGCTCTAACCGTTCGTCATATCTTGAAACCATTGTTGCTATACTGGTTGGCTTTTCTGATTTCCAATACAACCTTTTTTATGATAATGATTCTTCCATTGCCGATTTAAAAGATTTTATCTTTAATTCAAAAGAAGGAGACTGTGTTGAGTTTTCAAATACACTTGCATTGCTTGGCAGGATTGCGGGAATTCCTTCTCGTGTTGTAACAGGTTATTTGGCGGCAGAGGGGCTTCAAACTCCCGCTCACCTTAGAGGATTGTCAAATTTACGTGCAAGAATTCCTGTTTTGCAGCAATTCCCGTTTGATGATTTATATATGGTAACAAATCTGCACAGTCATTCATGGACTCAATTTTATATACCCGATTACGGCTGGCTTGATTTCGAAGCGACATCGTTTGCTTTGCCTCCAAATGTTGAAGGCGATTTTAATAACTGGGATGTTGTCATTCCGACATTTTCCGATAACCGCACTTTATCGCAGATACGTAAATTTCCGTGGCAGGCTGTAGGAAGGGTAATAATTGCTCTTGTAATTTTTGCTCTGATTTGCGCTTATGTATTGCTTTTCGGGCGTGAATTGATTTTATACATTGGTTATAAAAATCAAAAAAATAGTGCGCGTACTAGATCGAGGTTTTTATATTTATTGATGCTTTCCCGCCTTGCCGCAGACGGTCAGCCGATAAAACCTGCTTCCAAAACAGCGCATGAATACTCGGAAATTTTTCCGAAGAGTATCTCGCAGAGACGCAGAGGCGCAGAGGTTAATGAAGTAGATATAATAAAAGAAGATAACCTATATTTTAAAAAGTTTGCGGATTTGTATTCGGAATTGCAATGGCGACAGTTTAGTGATTCGTCAGAAATGAATGAAAAACTTAATTTATTATGGCAAGAATATCAAAATATACTTAAATCCACCCTCCGCCGCGGTTTACATCATGTCATTAAACGCTTAATAAGTTTAAGAGGACTGGCATACTTATGATGAATCTTAAATCCAGCATAATATATTACTCCGTGCCTCCGTGCCTCCGTGTGATTATCTTGTGTATTATTTTTTTTGGTATTATTTCATTTACTTCTTGTGCCCGTAACAACGACTGGATAACATTCCGCGGCGAAGGCGGACGAGGAGTGAGCCGCACACGCATCACTCCGCCGCTTGGTATACGCTGGAAAATAAATCTTCAAAGCGGCGATAACAGTATACGTTCGCTCAATCCGCCGGTTATAATAGGCAATACAATTTTTTTTGGCTCTGATGACGGAAACTTTTATGCGCTGGATGTAGAAAGCGGTTTTATGCGCTGGGTATTTAAAAGCGGAGCGGAAATTAACTCGGTTCCTTATGCCGACAAAGATCATGTATACTTTGGCTGTAAAGACGGAAAGCTCTATGCTCTTTGCCTGCAAACAGGAGAAGAGGTGTGGAGTTTTCAAACAAGCAGTGAAATAAATTCACAAGTGCAAAGGTATGAAGATTATATTATCTTTGTAGGAGATGCTGACGCTTTTTATTTTCTCTCTCCGCAGGGAGAAGAACAATTCCGCATCCACAATCCGGGCTGGTATAATTTTACATTTTTAATTAATGACGGAATTATTTATTTTGCGACAGGTCCTCAAACAGAATTAATCGGACCTTATGATATTAAAAAAAGAGAGTTCCTTTGGTATTTTGATTATCATTCCATGGATGCTATTTGGTATTCGTTTTCTGCTGTACAGGGCGATTTAATGTTTATGGGAACCGCAAACCTTTATTGGGAAGGAATGTACCTTGGATATCACGCGTATAATCGTCATACAGGGCAGCTTGTTTGGCGGCATTATTTTGATGGGATTTTAAATTTTCCGGATATTTATGATACGTATGATTATTTTGTAAGAAATCTAAATATCCTGGATTTTATGGCTCCGGCTGTTTGGAGAAATTTGGTTATTTTTACAGGCGGAGATAATTTAGCCCGCGCTTTTGATGTAAAAACCGGTCAGCTCCGGTGGGAACACAACTTTGATTTCCCTGTAAGTTCTCCGCCGACTATCGCTGACGGCAGAGTTTATTTTGGTCTTCTTGGAGACGATCATAATCCGCCGATGTTTGTCTGCATTTCCGCAAATGACGGCAGACTTTTATGGCAGATGGAAACCGATGGCTCCATTCTTTCCGCGCCGGTTATCGCCGGTAAAAGGGTAATTTTTGGCACTGATAAAAGTGTCTTTTATGTTTTGGAACAGGTGTTTTAATTATTTATGTCAGCTTCGTTATTTTCTACTTTAAAAAATTTAAAAGGAAATCCCAGGGCTTGCGTTTACACAGAGCCTCTTTGGGGTCTTTCCATGAATTTGTGTATGCCCTACCTTTCTGTTTTTATGCTGGCTCTGGGATTAAGCGATACAAGAATTGGTTTTATAGTAACTATCAATATGATTTCGCAGATTGTATTTTCATTTTTAAGCGGTCCTGTTACCGATAAAATGGGAAGAAGAAATTCCACAGCTATTTTTGATATTATTGCATGGAGCATTCCAAGTTTAATCTGGTTTAGAGCCGAAGGGTTTATTTTCTTTTTTGTTGCCGCTCTTTTAAACGGAGCGACTGCAGTTACATCAAATTCATGGACATGTTTATTAATCGAAGATGCCGAAAAAAAACAAACTACAAAAATCTTTTCTATTATTATCGCATTTGGGCAATTCTCTGCTTTTTTTGCTCCGATTTCTGCAATATTAATTTCTAAACTGACTTTGGTTCCTGCCATTAGAATTCTTTTTATTAATGCTTTTGTTTTGATGTCGCTCAAAATTTTGATTCTTTATCTTGTATCAAAAGAAACAAGTATTGGAAAAAATAGAATCTTAGAAACAAAAGGAAAAAATATTTTTGAGCTTGCAGGCGGTTACGGAGATGTTTTTAAAATTATTCTTCATTCCAAGGGAATGGTGTTTGCGATTATTATTGCAGCTTTGGCAGGAATTGTTGGAATGATAAACGGTACATTCTGGCAAATCATCGTTAATAAAAAACTTCTTGTAGATGAATCTTTATTGCCGCTATTTATGGTTTTTAGATCGGTTCTGGCAATTGTTTTTTTATTTTTTGTTATTCCGCGTCTTTTAAAAGGACTTTTAAAATTACCCCTTCTTCTTGGCTTTGCAGCATATCTAATAGGGCAGGGTATACTATTATTAGTTCCTGTTGAAGGAATGATTAAATTTCCGCTGCTTTGTATATCGCTTGTTTTTGACGGTTTTGGTCTTGGTATACTTGGAATGTTATCCGAGTCATTAATTTCACTTTATGTAAACCCGGCAGAAAGAGCAAGAATAATGGCTATAAGGTTTATGATTGTTCTATCGATAGCCGCTCCTTTTGGCTGGATCGGCGGAATCCTTTCCGATATTTCAAGGAACCTGCCATTTGTTTTAAATATAGTATTTCTTATAATCGGAATTATTATAACAATGATTTATTACCGCAAAGAAAACGATCACTCTGCAGAACACGAGTGACAATATTTATTATTTTCTGATACACTTAAATCATGAGAACATTATCAGAGCAAAGGTATTCAAAACTCGCTCCTAAAGTTATAAAGGCTTTAAAAGAGCGCAACTTTGATCCGTATTATTTTGACGAAGAAACGCAGGCGGCAGAAAAAATATTTTCGCTTATCCCAAAAGATCATCAAGTTTCCTGGGGCGGCTCTCTTACATTAACAGGTCTTGGCATTTTACAACGGCTTGAAAAAGAAGGTTATAATTTATTGGACAGGGATAAAGCCGCCACAGGAGAAGAGCGAGCGGAAATCATGCGCCGTTCTTTGTTATGCGACACTTATCTTTGCGGCACAAACGCAATAAGCGAAGACGGTCAGCTTGTTAACATCGACGGAAACGGCAATAGAGTTGCTGCGATGATTTACGGTCCCAAACAAGTAATTATTGTTAGCGGCATGAACAAAGTTGTAAAAACACTGGAAGATGCCGTTACCCGCGCAAGGACAATCGCCGCCCCTTTAAATGTTCAAAGGTTTCCTTCTGTAAAAACCCCCTGTAACGAAAACGGAACTTGCGCCGACTGTCTTAGCCCAAACACAATCTGTTCGTTTTTTGTTACAACACGTTTTTGCAAACCAGAGGGTAGGATCAAAGTTATATTGATCGGTAAAGATCTGGGACTTTGAAAAATTCTAACTGTGTTTAAAAAGTTTTTGATAAATTCTTTATAATGTTTTTGGCTAGATTTTCATCAATATCCGCATGGCGGGGAACTTGTTCAATTTTTCCTGTTTTTGGATTTACATAAATGTCATGTTTTCCGCCATGACGAACAAAAATAGCGCCAATCTTACGAATTTTTTTTAGCAGTAGATTTCGTTTCATGCTGGAATTCGCAATGTACCTGATTTTTTAATTTGTTTTTTCTCTTTTCTTGCTTCTTCTTGAAAATTTATATAAAGATCCAGTAACATTTCTTCAAGTTCAGTTATATCTTTTCCTTGTGTCCATTGATCAGGGTAATCGTTAAGATAACCTACCAGCCAGCTGTTTTCGCCTTCCCAATAGGTATACGACAATTCCATTTTTTACCTCTAATTTCATTCTACTATAAATCTTTATAAAAGTAAACGCCCGGTTTTTTTACAAAACCGGGCATTGATAACACTAAGCCGCATTAATTTGAATAATCCTTTTCTGCGCTTCGGCGCGTTTTTTAATTTGCAAACTTAACACGCCGTTTTTAAAAGCCGCACTGACTTCTTGCGGGTCTGCGTTTTCCGGCAACTTGAAAGAGCGTGAAAAAACATTTGCTTTTCGTTCTTTGATCAAATAAGCGTTCTGTTTTTCTTCACCTTTTTTTTCTTCCAGCGTCTCTTGTTTTGACGCAATGGTGAGGTTAGCGCCGTCTACATGAACATCGATGTTTTTTTCATCAAGACCGGGTAGTTCCATATCAAGAACATAACAGTGTTCGTTTTCCTGAATGTCCACAGCCGGGATTTGATTTGTCATTCTGGTTGTCAGAACGGATGAATCCCCAAAAAATGATTCAATGTACCTGTCTAAATCGCTTAAGACAGTTTGAATCGTGTTGGGGTGATAAAGAGATAAAGTTTTCATTGTTTTTCCTTGTCCTACGGGATATATGGAACAATTCTGTTCTTGCGGAAATTTTGATTCAACGAACCATCCCCCTTTCGGCAGGTATTCCGTGTGTCCTCGTCGACATAAATATATTAGCAAAAACCATGCCAATTAATAAAAAGCAGATAATTTCTTTAAATTTTCCCCATTTTTATCTCGCAAAGACGCAAAGGCGCAGAGAAAGATGATTATTTTTTTATTTTTTATGGTTTTTACGTTTCTGCGAAAGAATTTTTGGACTATTTTGA
>Ga0123356_10000625_pt1 | contig 39070 bp, 32 predicted proteins | sample TergutEmb28metaG_2_FD_92546 | JGI IMG/M metagenome (GOLD analysis project Ga0123356, IMG submission 92546) | Embiratermes neotenicus P3 segment gut microbial communities from Petit-Saut dam, French Guiana - Emb289 P3 | ecosystem: Host-associated > Arthropoda: Insects > Digestive system > Gut ...
CCCCAACACCACCCTAACAATCCCCCGACTCTTCTCATCAGCCCTATCAAACGCAAGCGCTACCGCCCTCGCCTCCACCGAAATCTCTGCAGGCACATAAGCCTTTTCCCCCGTCCAAGTCTCAAGCGGCACATCTAACTTATCGCTCAGCAGTAAAGCCAACGGCAGCGGCGCGTCCTTCATGCGCTTGAAAATAATCGACCGCACCTGCGAATCGGTCAGCCCCGTCACCCGCACAATCCCCGGAATATCCAGCCCCATTTCAGCCGTAACATCAATAAAAATCTTGTAAAACAGCTTCTTCTTTGCTTTCGAGCCGAGTTCAAGGAAGCTGTTTTCTTCTTTTGCGTCGCCCATCATATAATCGAGCGAAACGTTCAGCTTCTTCGCGTATTCGGCGGCAACAGAGACCTTCGGCGCACGTTGATTCGTCTCATAACGGCTTAAAACCTGCTTAGAAGTCCCCAAGACCTTGCCGAGTTCCTCCAACGATAACCCTTGTTCTTTCCGAATCTGACGCAATCTGTCCCCGAATGTTACTAATTTTTCCTGCATTTCACGTACTCCTGTCTGTTGATGCTAACAGTATAACACATTCAGTCACCAATTGCAACACTATTGTCGAAATATGGGATACGATTTATCTTGACATTAATCGCATTGTTGGGTATGATTGATATGTAATCTGCAGAATTACGCGCCACAAACGTCACCGTATAGGCGATATTTGAGACGAAAGGAGTTGATTCTATTCAACAAACTCAATGAAAACCAGCTTTTCCTGATTATGCACTTGTGTCAATATCAAACGCTGGACTATCAAACCTGTCTGCTTTCGCTGAATTCGGGCGATAAAATCAAAGCGTCATACGCTTTCCGCCCGCTGACGAAAAACAAATATATTTCAAAACACAAGGACAGCAGCGTACATATTTTATCCAAAGGAAGAGCGTTGTTCTCGAAAACTAAACCGTTAGTTACATTAGGCGGTGGGAGTAAACAGCGTATTAATTCCATTTCACGAACTGCGATGTATTTGAAGCTCGCTGGATTCAAAAGCGTTTCCGAGCCCGATTCAAGCAGTGGGTTTTTCATTCCGTCAACCTGTTGGCGAAATATCCGCCACGGAATCCTCAGTAACGTGAAGTTCACGGGTATGTTCTGCGTTGGGGAGCTACGATTAGCGGTATATGACATCGGCGACGGTAAAATGGACTGGCAAATTCGGGCAGAGAGGTCGCTGTTTTATCCGCGCTTCGGCGAAGAATTCAAAACAACTGCCACGGGAATGTTGTTGATTTGCGATGAAGACAAACGTGTCGAAATCGCCAAGCGAATTATCAAGGAAACCATGTGGCACAGGAAACGGCTGATTGAATATGAAAGCTACGAGGAACGCCACCGTCCCGTGAAATACAGCCGCGCGCCGATACGCGTCGCGCATTATTTTGAGCACGTGTATCTGACGACACCGAGCAGAATAGGTAGGACGCTCGCCAACATTCGGGAAGAGCAGAAATGCATCAAGAAATATCGCAGTAATGCTGATTACAGCAACCACAACAACAAGGACTGCGATTTTTATGCAGGCTCACAGAGGATTTATGTCAACCTCACGACAGATTTATTGAAATATGTCTATTTCTTCACGCAGGTAAAGGAAGATTACGAGAACGGCAGAACGAACTACGCGTTAATCACACAAACCGAGGATTTACCGATTGCGGAAATGTATCCGAAATTATCAGAATTGGAAGGGTGGGAAATTTATGAGTATTAATGAAATTGTAAGAAGCGCAGTTTTAAAGGACATGGTAGTGCTTGAAATTAAAGAAGCATTGCCGCCGAGCAAGAAATTAAACTCATCGCTGCATGATTATTGGATTGATTTAATTCATGCGGCAATCGGACAGGCTGCGTTTGGGCAAAAACTGCCCAAATTCGAGAAAGCCTTCGTCCTAATTGAAATCACCGCGCCGAAGTACACAGATAATACACAGCTTTGGGACACCTCGAACCGCTCAATCAATCTGTTTATTAATAACCTCAAAGGTATATTTTTTAAAGACGATAATTTTGAACACATGGCGTTCGGTGTTGTCGGGTGTTGGGGTGAAGCAGGCAAAATTGTAATAAAAATTATGCCGTTTGAAAGATTTGCGGAATTAATTAAGAATTAATAAAAAGGCAAAAAACCAATCTTAATCAACATAAAAGACCGTACAGAAGTTGGGCGGTAAATTGAGAATCTGAAATATCATGGGGAACATAAAAAACACAGGAGAAGTTGTTCTAATCTGCATTATAACTGTATTATTCGCAATGTTATGCAAAGGTGAAAACCGCGAAAATATGAGGAGTTATGGCAAAGAACAAAGGGTGCGTGAACGGCAGAAATAGCGCGAGGAGGCGTAGCCGACGAGCGTGGAGGCAGAAAGGGGGAAGTGAAATCCCATGAGAAAGTTCCGGCAAATATGCAACTGGCTCTACACAAGATTCTGTGATACCAAAGGCTGTATCGACATACACATTAAGAAAGTACAGCCTAAAGGTAATTGCATGAAGAAACGAGAGCGCACGCATACAATTAAAAATATATACAAAGAAAACAATAAAAGCGCGAAAGAAATTTTAATGCGCTCGTTCCTCTTGTATTTAAAGCAAAAATGTGATATGATATAAGCGATGATGGTCGCTTATTTTAGGAGGTACAAATGTACGCTGAAATAAGAAACCCAATAAATTTCAAGGTTGCACTATACATACGATTATCAAAGGAGGACGATAACGAAAAGGAATCCGAAAGCGTTACTAATCAGCGCAGCTTGCTTTACGATTACACGAGCAAAAACAAGCTTTATGTTGTGGACGAATACGTAGACGACGGCATTTCCGGTACAAGCTTCGACCGCCCGAGCTTCAACCGCATGATTCGCGACATCGAGAATAAGCGAATCAATATGGTCATAACCAAGGATATGTCGCGGCTCGGCAGAGATTACATTATGACCGGGCATTACATGGAGCGTTACTTCCCGGAGAACAACGTGCGTTATGTTTCTCTTCTCGACGGAATCGATACGTTTTCGGACAGCGGGGCGAACGACATAACACCGTTCAAGGCAATCATGAATGATATGTACGCAAAGGATATTTCAAAGAAAATCACAAGCGTAAAGCGCGCGAAACAGGAAAAAGGCTTGTTTATCGGCTCAAAAGCTCCGTTCGGGTACAAGACGCTTCCCAACGACAAAAACAGATTCATGATTGACGAGCCCGCCGCCGAGGTTGTAAAAAAGATGTTCGCGCTTGCATTTAACGGGCTCTCCTGCGGGAAAATACGAGAATATTTAAACAAAAACAAGGTTGTCCCGCCGTCCGAATACGCAAACGTCAAGTGCGGACGGAAAGGTCCCTACTCGGGAACATGGAGCAGCGAGCGGGTGTCGGCGACCTTGAAAAATCAAGTCTACATAGGCAACATGGTGCAGCGGCGCAAGAAAAAAGTAAGCTATAAATCAAAAAAATGCACATCGCTTCCGCCCGAGGAATGGGTCATCGTTGAGAACACGCACGAGCCGATTATCGACAGGCAGGTTTTCGACACAGTGCAGATGTTAATCGCAAAGCGAACCTATACGCGAAGCCGAACGCACGATTATCTTTTAAAAGGCTTGATTCACTGCAAGGAGTGCGGTTACGTATTTAATGTTGTTTGCAGAAAGCTTGCGGGCGGCAAGGACGTGCTGTATTTTCTGTGCCAAACTCATCAGCGTTTCCCGTCTAATTCAAAATGTTCGTTGCATTATTTTAGAGTCGACGCGATTGAAGAAAGCGTTTTGCAATGCGTCAGAGCAGTCTGCGAAAAATACCTTGACCTTTCAGAAATGCGGCAGCTCGGCAAGCAATATTTAAGCGAGCGTAAAGAGCCCGACAACAAAAACGCTCTCGCAGAAATCGAGAATAAAACAACCGAACTTACTAAAAAATTAGACAGCGTTTACGAGGATAAGCTGAGCGGGATTTTATCACCGGAGGACTTTGAGCGGATTTACGAAAAAATTAAAACCGAGCGTGAGGCTCTGTGCAAAAAACTGCAAGCAATGCAAAATAAAACAAAAACCGAAGTAAATACTTCGGCTCAGGCGAAAAAGCTCGCGGAACGCTTCTTAAAAGAAATCGACGTAAACAAAGAACTGATGTTCAGCTTAATCGACAGAATCGACGTGTCAAAAGACGGCGAAATAGCGATTAACTGGGCGTTTGCGAGCATTGACGATAAGTAAGGACGTAATTGTCGGGCATAGTAAACCGCTGGGAAAGATAGCGCAAACTCGCGCCGAGCTCGCCATCGGGTCCGCCATACTGACTCAAAATAAACCCCGCCAGCTTCGGATTCTTATTATGTATTCTTACAGGCATCTGCGTTCTTTTCTCAAATATAAACATATTTACCCCTAAATCCTTTCCGACGGCCACGCGCCGTCAAGCCAATCCCACTCACCCTCATGTCCCGCACTGCAGGCGCGCAGAGGATAGCAACAGCTTTCAAAAGCCTCGCGACAGGCTTCGCTTTGGTTGCAAGCCTCGCGGAACATCTCTAATGCGGCTTCATCGTCGGGGTGCGTGTCTAAGTAGAGATTGAGGTCGTGCGCGAAGAAAGATGCCTCGCAGAGCTTATCCATCAGCGCGGAGCACTCTTGTTTATTGAATTTACTTGCCATTCCAAATCCCCCTCGTATAATCATTTATGCCGATGTTCAACTCGGGGAAAATTGTCCCCTCTGCGAGAGCGCGCTTCGGCGGATAAACCTTGCCGAGCCGCTGAGGTATGACAAAAGCGTAGCCGACACGCGGCGAGTTCGCTTTGTCAATTCTTCTTGTTATATTTTGCATAGAATTTCTCCTTTCGTGTTTAATTTATTTTATGCTTATAATAAAAGTCGGTGTCACGTTTGCGGCTACTTGCATAATCTATATTACGACACAAAACGTCACAATAAAACAAAGGAGGAACATATTATGCCATTTTTCAACAGAGGTCGCTTTATTCCCTGGTGGACGGTAGGCTACGTCAGACACAACAGAAGAAATTGCGGCTGCAGACGCGGCTGGTGGTAAAAAGAAACGGGGCTGAGATTTAACTCTCAGCCCCTTAAAGTTTTGCTGTTACAAATCTATCCACATCGCGGGACGAATTGCACCTTCTTCGGCGACATTATCACCGCTTACGTTGAGTGTGCCGTCGTTATAAATACCTGCGGCAATATAAGTATCGGAACCGGGCGACCTAAGCCACCAAAAACAACCGAAGCCATTCGGGTTTGTGCTCCTGTTACCGCACCAATTAAATGAACAGCTTATACAAAACGCCCTGCGCGCACTGTTAAACTGGTCGTCTATCCACCACGCTTCTGCCGGTCTGTTTTGTAATTGCCCGCTATCGCCGAAGTATTTTACAACCTCATCAATACTCAGCAGGAAAATATAATCCGCTGTATCCTCGCCGCCCGACGCTCCGAACCATTGATTATCTGCATTAGTAATCGTCGTCTGTTGAATTTTAGCTCTGTCGGTTGAATTGAAGCTGTTGTAAAACTCATCGTTAAGCCACTTGCGGATTTCGCTGACTGACCATACGTGATAACGTCCCGAGCCTTGGCTGAAAATCCTTTTTTCTAAGAGCCTGTCGGACAAAATCAACGCCCTGCCGTCCTTTACTTCAAGCACCCGCCAGTCATAACCGCCGAATTTAATTACACTGCCGACGCTTACAGCACCTATTGCAGCAGGCGCATTTGCTGTTCCCGTATCAGCGGGTACTGTTATCCCTGCCGCCGCTCGCAGAATCCTTAATGCGTCGGTGGTTGAAGGTGTCCCCGTTATACCGAATTTTGTAGCTTGTTCTGCTGTGAGCGTAATTAATCCCGCCGCCGCTCTAAGTACTGTGAGCGCGTCTGCTGTTGTCAGGTCTGAAGCCGAGGCTGTCACGGGAAACGATAACATCATCGCTATGATGAGTAAAATTGAAATTACCTTTTTCATTTAAGAATCCTCCTTAAAGTTTTACATTTCAATCACAACATCATTCTGCGCTTTCAAAATCCCCTCTTCAATCAGCAAGCCGTCGATTTTCGTGCCGTTTACGGTTACGGACTTAACTCCGCTTTCCGCGCCGTTCGGGTTGTTGATTTTTACGTTCAGCTCTTTTCCGCGGAAGGTCTTCTTCATTTCAAACTCTTTCCACTCCGACGGAATCGACGGGTTGATTACTAAACCCTTGATTTCGGGGCGAAGTCCGAGGATTCCCTCAACCGAGCCGACCATGACTGTAGACGCCGTGCCTGTGAGCCAGTGAACGTGCGAACGTCCCGCGAACGGGCTTCCCTTGCCCTCTGTGAACTGCCCGTGTGCATACGGCTCAAGGATTCTCTTGTCCGCGTCGTCGTTCATGTAGGCGGGGGAGGAATTGCGCCAGTACTCGAAAGCACGGTTTCCGCGTCCGAGCAGGGATTCCGCGAGAATCGCCCAGCCCTGCGGCTGTGAGAAAATGCCGCCGTTTTCTTTTACGTAGCCGTTGAAGCAGACCATCAGCGCGCCGTCGAACGCGTGGCTCGCGTAAGGCGGATTCATGACCTGAATTCCGTAAGGCGTGCTTAATTCACGGTAAACGCTGTCCATAGAGGTTTTAGCCTGTTCGTCGGACGAGAAGCCGGAGATAATCCCCCAAGTCTGCGGATTCAGCCACATGGACGCTTCGGGGTCGCCGTTCTTGCCGATGATGTCGCCGTTCTCGCGGTAGCCGCGTATCCAGCGGTCGCCGTCCCAGCATTTATCGAGTACAGCCGACAGCTTCCCGCCTATTTCGTTTAAATACTCCAAGTATTTATTGTCGTTTTTATACTCTGCGAAATTCTTCAACAGCTTAATCGCGTAGACTAATTGGAACGCCACAAAGCTGCTCTCGCCTTGTTTACCGAGACGCAGGCAGTCGTTCCAGTCGGCGTGAAGCCCTGCAGGCATACCGTGACCGCCGAGGTTGTTCATCGAGAAATCAACAGCGCGCTTTAAGTGTCCGTAAACCGAGCCGCCTTCTCCCTGTTCATCTTTATCGGCGTAATGAACAACTTCGTCAAGGAACACCATGTTGCCTGTTTCGGTGATGTATTTATAAATCGTCGGGAACAGCCACAGCGCATCGTCAGCACGGTAAGAGTCGTGCTTTGTTTCGGCATCGTAAGAGGGGTCACCCGGCTTGTCCTCGTGCGGAGGATTGTGGGTGTATTTAACAAGCGGAAGCCCCGCGCCGCTCGCAGTCTGCGCCGACAGCATGAATTTAATCTGCTCCAACGCCATCTCGGGCGCAAGGTGGATTATCCCCTGAATATCCTGAACAGTATCACGGTAGCCGAAGCCGTTGCGAAGTCCGCAGTAGTCGAAGCTCGCCGCGCGCGACCAAATGAACGTAATGAAGCACTGGTACGCGTTCCAGACGTTGAGCATATTATTGAACTTATCGTCGGGCGTTTTTACGCTGAGGTTTCCGAGCTTCGCGTGCCAGTAATTCTTGAGCTTTTCAAGCTCTGCGTCTGCGTTTTTAATATCGGAATATAAAGCGATTAGCTCTGCTGCTTCTTTCTCGCATTTTTGTGCAAGCAGGAAACAGAACTCCGCGCTTTCGCCCGCGCCGAGAGCTAACTCCGTCTGAAGAACGCCGCAGGAGTTTCCGCAGTAGTTGAGGTCGCCGTTAAGTCCGCCTTCAATGCCAATCGGGTTGCCGTAATTGCGGTATTTGCCGATGAAAGCGTCGCGGTCGCCGCAGTATTTGCTTACCTTTGCACCCGCGAGTCCGAAGAAGCGTTCTTTTCTCGGGTCTTTGAAATTCTCGTTGTAAACCTGCTTAATGAAAGTATCCTTGAAATATGTACGGGAAATGAACTTCGTGTACTGTAAGTTAACCTGGTCTTGTTCATAGTTTGGCTCGTTTGTGAACTCCATTGCGCCTGTAACGGACAGCTTGCGGGGTTTTCCGCTGTCGTTAGTGATTTTCACGCGCCAAATTTCATATTCTGCGCCGTGCGGAACAAAGTAGAGGGTTTCCGCTTTGATTCCGGTATATTCGGAGGAAATCTGCGTATAAGCAGTACCATGGCGGCACTCGGCTTTGAAGCTGTCGATGGGCTTACAAACAGGTGCCCAGGACGCGCTCCAGTAGTCATTGCTGTCGTTGTCCTTGATGTAGACGTAACGTCCGGGTAAATCGTTCGAGCCGCTGTTAAAGCGGAAGCGGGACAAACGCCCGTTCGCGCCGCTCTTCACGAAGCTGTAGCCTGCCGCGTTGTTGGAAATAATCGCGCCGTAAAGCGGCGAGCCGAGGTAATTCGCCCAGGGTGCGGGGGTGTCGGGGCGGGTGATGACGTATTCTTTGTTTTTCTCGTCGAAATAGCCGTAATTCATGTAAAATTCCTCCGTGTTTTTATAAGATGTAAATATTTGCCTAATGCAATAATAGCACGGATTTGCGCATTGCACAAGGGCGGTTTTTTTCACAAAGTTTGCGCGGGTTTTTTGTGCAATATGTATAGGGTTGACAATATATGACAAATGTGTTAAAATGTTTGTATGGCGAAAGCCTAAGGGCGACATAACGGTATTGCGGTTGGCTAAGCCTCTGAAAGGAGGTGACGCCTATGGAACTGATATTGGGTTTTTTAGTGTTTTACACGCTTTTACTTATAATCAGGGAAATAAAGAAATAAACCGCCCCTGCGCTAACATCGGCGGTTTATTTATGAACCTATGATTTAAGCCAACCGTCTATCGGTCGCCCTTCTTCTTTCCACATTATATCACACAAATATTAAATTGTCAAGATACAGAGGAGAATTTTATGTTCGCTAAAATTAACGGCATGGGCTTATACGGCATGAACGCTTTTCCCGTTTGCGCTGAAATCAGCACATCAGGCGGAAGCGTCCCAAGCTTCGATATAGTGGGTCTCGCCGACACCTCGGTTCAGGAAAGCCGCATGAGAATCCGCTCTGCGCTCAAAAATTCAAGCATAGCAGTTAAGCCGCTTTGTACAGTCGTAAATCTCGCGCCCGCTTCAATAAAGAAAACAGGCTCGCTCTATGACCTTACTATTTTGACCGCGATTTTAGCGGCGCAGGACATAATAAAAACAGACGTGAACGACTGCGCCTTTTTCGGCGAGGTTTCGCTCGGCGGAGACGTGAATCCTATTAACGGTGCGCTGACACTTACGATCGCCGCCCGCGAGCACGGAATCAAAAAAGTCTTTCTCCCCTTCGCAAATGCACGCGAAGCCAGCGTCGCAGAAGGTACAGAGGTCTACGGCGTGCGCAATATCCGCGAGCTCGCCTTGCACCTCATGGGTGAAAGTTACATAGAACCGCAGAAGCCTTTTATTCCCGACTTTGAAAGCGCCTCCGAGCTTCTTGACTTTGCCGATGTAAAAGGACAGGAAAACGTTAAAAACGCCCTTGAGGTCGCGGCGGCGGGCTTCCATAATATCCTTATAATCGGCACGCCCGGCACAGGAAAAAGTATGCTTTCCAAGCGTCTGCCGTCGATTCTGCCGCGCATGAGCTTTGAAGAAAGCCTTGAAACCACGCAGATTCATTCGGTTGCGGGCGTTTTAGATACTAAGAATCCGTTGGTGACAACGCGCCCGTTCAGAAACGTCACGCACACAGCGTCGGCTGTCGGGCTGATAGGCGGAGGAAGTATCCCGAAGCCGGGCGAGATTTCTCTCGCGCACAACGGCGTGCTGTTTTTAGACGAGCTGCCCGAGTTTGACCGCAGAACGCTCGAAACCCTGCGTCAGCCGCTTGAAAACGGCGAAATTAATATTACCCGCGCCGGCGGAAAAGCAAGCTATCCTTGCAAAATCATGCTCGTTGCCGCGATGAATCCCTGCCCCTGCGGAAACTTCGGGCATCCGACGAAGCTCTGCGCTTGCAACGAATACAAGGTTCAAGCCTATCTCGGTAAAATCAGTCAGCCCGTGCTTGACCGCATAGACATACAAATAGAAGCCGCGCCCGTCAGCTATAACGAAATTTCCGACAAAGAGAAAGGCGAGCCGAGCATTGAAGTTTTGAAGCGCGTTGAAAAAGCGCGGGAAATTCAAGCGCGGCGTTACGCGGGAACTGCAATTAAATCCAACGCCGATATTCCCGCGGGAAGCTTGCAGGAAATCTGCGTGCTTGCGTCCGATGCGGCGGTGACTTTGAAGAATGCTTTCGAGAAATTAGGCTTGTCTGCGCGCGCTTATGACAGGATTCTCAAGGTTTCGAGGACGATTGCTGACTTGGACGGTAAGGATATAATTGAAAAGCGGCATATTTCAAGGGCGATTCAATATCGGAGCCTTGATAAAAAATACTGGCGCAGTAATTGACATATACGGTAAATTTTGGTATCATAATAAATATATCACAATTGGAGGGCAATTATGGAAAAAATAAACAAAGAAGCATTAAATGCAAATTATAAACTCTGGTGTGAAAATGCCAAGTCTGACCCCGATTTAGTAACAGAGCTGCAAAGCATTGCAAACGATGATGACGCCATTCTCGACAGGTTCTACCGCGAGCTTGAATTCGGAACGGCAGGGCTTCGCGGCTTAATCGGCGCGGGACCCAACCGCATGAATTTTTACACTGTCAGAAAAGCCACGCAAGGCTTTGCCGACTATGTTAAGGCGCAGAACCCGAATAATCCGCAGGTCGCGATTGCATACGACAGCAGAATTAAGTCCGATTATTTTTCGCGGACAGCCGCAGAAGTACTTGCCGGAAACGGCATAAAAGTGCATATGTACAGCGAATTAATGCCGACGCCTATGCTTAGCTTCGCAGTGCGTTATTTGAAATGCGATGCGGGTATTAACGTCACCGCAAGCCACAACCCCGCGAAGTTCAACGGCTACAAGGCATACGGCGCGGACGGCTGTCAAATCGGCTCGGAGGTTGCAGATGCTGTGCTTGCGATTTGCGCGAAGCTTGATATTTTTAACGATATAAAGTCGCTTGACTTTGAGTCCGCGCTCTCGCAAGGGTTAGTCAGCTACATCGACGACAGCGTGAGCGAAGCGTACTTCGACGAAGTTAAGAAGCAGGCGATTCACCCCGAATCAAGCAGAGAAGCAGGCTTAAAAGTCGTCTTCACACCGCTCAACGGCGCAGGAAATAAGCCCGTCCGCAGAATCTTGAACGACATGGGAATCACGGATATTACTGTCGTTCCCGAGCAGGAAATGCCCGACGGAAATTTCCCGACTTGCCTTTACCCGAACCCCGAATTCAGAGAAGCGTTGGAGCTCGGCTTAAAGCTGTGCAAGGAAGTGAAGCCCGACTTGCTTTTAGCCACTGACCCCGACTGCGACAGAGTGGGAATCGCTGTTCCCGATGGAAACGACTACGCGCTTTTCTCCGGTAACGAAACGGGTGTAATGCTGCTCGAATACATTGCGCGCGAACGCATCGCAACAGGCACAATGCCCGCGAATCCGATTGCCGTAAAATCCGTGGTTACGACAACGCTGACCGAGGAAGTCGGCAGGGAATACGGCGTTGAAATAATAGCTACACTGACAGGCTTCAAGAACATCTGCGGCGTAGTCGCAGAGCTTGAAAAGAAGAATGAGGAAGCGAGATTTCTCTACGGCTTCGAGGAAAGCTACGGCTATGTTTCGGGCACATATGTGCGCGATAAGGACGCGGTAGTCGCGTCTATGCTGATTTGCGAAATGGCGGCGTTCTACCGCTCGCAAGGTATTTCGCTGATTGAAGCGCGCGCTAAAATGTACGAAAAATACGGTGTTTTCCATAATTCTGTCGATAATTTCGCATTTGAAGGTGCTTCCGGCATGGAAAAAATGGGGAAAATAATGCAGGGGTTCCGTGATAGTATTCTGTACGAAATTGCAAGTATAAAAGTCACTGCGTTTAGCGACTTTAAAGCAAGCGAAAAATCGGAGCTTATGAGCGGCGCGAAGACCGCTATAAGCCTGCCGAAAACCAACATGGTTATCTTCGACCTTGACGGCGGCGCCTGCGTAATCGTGCGACCGTCGGGAACTGAGCCGAAAATAAAAGTCTATTATACAACCGTAGGAAAAACACAGCAGGAAGCAGGAGCAATCCGCGAAAGGCTTTCTAATGAAATGAAAGGATTTTTCAAATAATGGAATTTATTGACATTAATCCGGCTACAGGCGTAGGGCTTGGCGTGGGCGTTGCAATCGCGGCAGTCGCGCTGGCGGTTTTAATCGCACTTACAATCATCGACAAAAGGAAGAAAAAATGAAATACATTGTCACAGCATCGCAAATGAAAAAAGCGGAGCAGAACGCTGACCGCAAGGGCATTACCTTTTCTGCGCTGATGGATAACGCGGGAGCGGCTTGCTACAAGCAGCTCTTGAAAATTATCGACGGCGGCGACGTAAAGGGTAAGGCTTTTGTTGTGCTGTGCGGGCGCGGAAACAACGGCGGCGACGGCATTGTACTGTCGCAGAAAATCAAGGAAAACGGCGGCATGGTGCTCTGCATTTTTGTGACAGATTTGCCGAACAGCGCCTGCGCGAGAGAGAATTACAGCAAGTACTGCGTGCATGGCGGAAGCGAAGGAAACGCACTCGACACCGCGCTTTACACCCACCGCGAGGACGCCGTTAAGCAGGCGTTAACTAACTGTGATGTCGTTATCGACTGTGTGTTCGGAACAGGGTTTATAGGCGAGCTTGAGCCGCGGCTCGGCGCGTTGTTTCGTTTTATTAACATGAACTTCGAGGGACTTAAAATTTCTGTTGACGTTCCGAGCGGCATAAACGCAACCACGGGCGAAGCGGCTGAACGCGCCTTTCTGCCTGATGTAACCTTCATGCTCGGCGCGGCAAAAAAAGGACTGTTCTCGCACCCGACGTTTGATAACTGCGGCGATTTAGTACTGCTTGACATAGGGATTCCCGATGAGTGCTACGAGGAATATGAAGCAGTTTTCATTGACGAAAGTATTTTGAAGCAAGTTCCCGAGCGCAAAAAAAGCTCGCACAAAGGCAATTACGGCAAGCTGTTAAATATAGCGGGAAGCGAGCAGTGCATAGGTGCCGCGCTTCTTTCCACCAAAGCCGCGCTAAAATGCGGCGCAGGGCTTGTCACGCTTGCGAGCGTGCGTGAGGTTTGCCGCGCTGTGGCTTGCGCTGTTCCCGAAGCAATGTATCTGCCGCTTTATGCTGACGCTGAGGGCTTCGCGGACGGCGAGTCCGCCGAGACTGTGAAGGATAAGCTTGCGGGCTCTGCGTTTAACGCAGTCGCGCTCGGCTGCGGGCTCGGGATTACCCAGCACGTCTGGGAAATGGTTGAGGTTGTACTAAAAAATTGCAATTGTCCTGTTATTTTAGACGCAGATGGAATATATTTGCTGAGCCTTAATATAAATGTCTTAGAGGAAAATGACAAACACAGAGTAATCACACCGCACCCGTTGGAATTCAGCAGACTTACGGGAACGTCCGTACAGGAGCTTCAGGCTGACCGCATAAGGCACGCCCGCGACTTCTCGCAGAAGTGGAACACGGTCACAGTGCTGAAGGGCGTAAACACAGTCGTAGCCGCACCCGACGGCAAGGTTTTTGTCAACATTACGGGCAACCCCGGCTTGGCTAAAGGGGGCTCGGGCGATGTTCTGACCGGCATGATTGCTTCTTTTATCACGCAGGGAGTTAGACCGACCGAAGCGGCAATGCTCGCTGTTTATCTGCACGGACTGACCGCCGATTATCTCGCTGAAAGCATCGCGCTCTCGGGGATTATGGCGGGCGATATTGCGGAAATACTGCCGGTAGTGATGAAGAGCTTGGAGCGATAAGTAAAAGTCATAGCCTCTGTAATTTTATTAACGGAGGCTTTTTTATGAGAAAAATCAGATTAACAGCTTTAGTGATTCTTGCAGCTTTTGCGCTACTCTGCACCGCCTGCAGCGGCAACGTAAACCCCGACAGCATTGATTTTGACAGGTCGTATTCCTTAACTGCGCAGTTTGAATACGGCGGCAACAGCTCAACCGCGCAGTTCACCCGCACCGCGCCCGACGAATGGAGCGGAACATTGACCGAGCCGTATTCACTGCAGGGCGTTGAAATAAGCTACACCCCGCTCGAAATGTCTGTTTCTTATTCGGGCTTTTCGGTTGATTTAGACAGCGCACCGCCGAACGTAAACGTCACTGCGTTCCTCATGCTTTGCGCGCTTGAAAGCGCGTTTAAAGGCGACGCAACCTCAGTGACTTCCGGTAAGGACTGGGTGGAAATCACCGGCAGAACAGACGGCGATACATACGTTTTAACACTTAACAGAGTCGGGCTTCCCGTGTCGCTTGATGTCCCTGCAAGGCAACTCAAAATTACTTTCAGCGATGTTACTGTGAAGAATTTTTAGTATAAATTCCGCGCTTTTACAAATAATAAAAATACGATGCAATGCATCGTATTTTTATTTGAAAGGCTCATTAAAATGAAAAAGAAACATAGAAACCCAACGCTTATGCCGCGCAACATCGAATCAATGTCGCCCTACGATATGTGCGCAATTTCGGACACTAAAAAAACCGACACCGTAATGAAAAAGCCGCGCGAAATGATTGCAGACATGACGGCGGCAGACACTGACCCTAACGGCTCTTATACAGGTGCGCCTGTGAACAGAAACGAGAAGCCTGTGCAGGACGCGGACGATTTATAAAAGAAACGAGCGGCTTGACAGCCGCCCGTTTTGTGCAATATTCACAAACCAATATATATATATATATATTGCACAATAGACATTATTATACATTATGTGGTATAATTATGTAGGCGGAACGGATAAATCCGTTCCCTACAAATATTTTGGAGGACGAAAGAAATGAAAAAAGTAATTTCGGTTTTACTCAGCATGATTATGGCATTGTCGCTTGTGACGGCGGTTTCTGCTTCGGGCTTAACGACAGCGGACGCGCTCACGGTGCTTCGCGCGGCGGCGGGCATGATTGAGCTCACAGCGGAGCAAAAGACAAATTTAGGAATCAGCGGCACACCGTCAACTGCTGACGCACTCAGGATTCTGCGCGTAGCGGCAGGGCTTTCGACGGAGCAAGCGTCGGTGGTGGGAACGTGGAAAATTTCTGATGAAAGTATTAAAGAATATATTGATTTTATGCTCGGCGTAAATTGGCTCTTTGCTCAAAGGGTTAGTGAATGTACGTGTGGATGTGATGGGCAGGACAGGCGGAACGCCTCCTGTACAACAGTAAATGAAATAATCGCAGAAGAAACAGCAAGACTTCAACCTGTAAGGCAAGAATTTAAAGAGGACGGAACTTGGGTAAGAACTGAGTGGAACTATGAATTTGTAATACCAAGCGACACTGTTCGATACATTCAAGATGGGCTTAGGATTCTCACTCCCGATATTGAAACTTATATACCTGCTCCCGATGATTGGTGGCTTCTTCATTGGATTTATGAAGAAGAAATAGCTCATCCTAATAAAATCAGTCCTTGCGGAACGATGTTATACATTTTTAACACTCATGGGTATAATACAGCCAGAATGGCTGGTTATATCATATATGTAAGAGCATAAAAACAAAGGGCGGCTGTGAAGCCGCCCTTTTTCTAATCAATCGTAATTTTAAACACCACGGGATTCGCGCTCGAAACTGTTTTTGTTTCGATTGTCAGCGCGTCATTATCCCGCGTGAATACAGGCTTTTCATCGAACCCCAAAACCTCAACATCTTTGATTATACTGAAAAAATCATGCGAGCGTTCAGCGAGCGTTTTTATTTTTACCACGCCGCTTTCGGGGTAGATTAAAACAACTGCGTACAAGCTTGCACCGTTCTGCGTGAAGCGTATATCCTCGCTCGTGAACTGCTTTTCCTCGCCGTCCGTGAAGTGCCCTTCCTTAATTTGCGTCGGGCCTTCACCGAAAGTACGGAAGCAATTTGTATCGTAAATCGCCTCGCCGTTGACCGCGAGCCACGCGCCGATTTCGCGCAGAATAGCAACTTCTTCTTCAGGAATTTCGCCGCTCGCCTTCGGACCAATGTTGAGCAGAAGCGAGCCGTTTTTGCTGACAATATCAACCAAATCGCGGATAATCGCACTGCTTTTTTTGTAATAATTCTTCTGCGTGTAGCACCACGAATTCGTCGCCGCGCTTGCGCAGGTTTGCCAGAAATAGGGCTTCATGGAAGCGAACTGCCCGCGCTCAACGTCAAGCACAGCCGAGCCGAACGCGAACGCGTCATGCTTGTAATTAATCGCTACAGGCTTGCCCCATTCAAGCCCGCGGTTGTAGTAATACGCCGCGATTTTTTTAAGGTACGGCTTCATTGCTTTGATTTGCACCCACCAGTCAAAATACAGCACCGCAGGCTGATAATTGTCAATAAGCTCAGCCGTGCGCACGAGCCAGTCCTCCATGAATTCTTTGCTCGGCTCGGGCGTGTAAATATCGTAGTGGTCAAGATTATTTTCCGGGACTGAAGCCCAGTAAAAATCGCCTTCCTTGAAGTCGCCGCAGATGTCACTTTCAAACTCTCTGCCGTTTCCGAAAAACCACCAGTGCTCGATTCTGTGGGAGGACGCGCAAAGCCGCACGCCGCGCTTTTCTGCAGCTAACTTTAGTTCGCCAAGAACATCGCGCTCGGGACCCATTTCAGCGGCGTTGAAACGTGAGATTTCCGACTTGTACATTTGAAAACCGTCGTGGTGCTCGGCGACAGGCATGACGTATTTTGCGCCTGCCTGCACAAACAAATCAAGCCATTCATCGGCGTTGAATTCCTCTGCCTTGAACAGCGGAATGAAGTCCTTGTAGCCGAAGCTTTTATGCTCGCCGTAGGTCTCGATATGGTGCTTAAATTCGGGCGAATCCTTGATGTACATATTGCGCGAATACCACTCGTTATTGAACGCGGGAACGCTGTACAAACCCCAGTGAATGAAGATTCCGAACTTGGCGTTCTTGTACCACTCAGGCACAGGAACGCTCTTCATGGAATCCCAATTATCCTTGTATTGACCGCCGTTAATCACGCTGTCAATTTGGTTTAAATACTCTTTTTTAGTCATTTTTTATTCCTTTTAATCGAATGTCGCGCGAGGAAAAGCCTATGCTAACTTCTCCCGCTTCGAGTTCTTTTAACGTGAAAATAATTTCCTGCTTTTCGCCCGCATGAAGTAATATTTTCTTAAACGCGCGCAGACATTTTTCTGCATATAATTGCACAGTTACCTTGCCGAAAACTGCACCGATATTCTCAATTTTGCACTTAATTTCCGTGCCGTTTATAGTAAGCTCGGAAAGCTCAAACTGCGTGTAAGAAAGCCCGTGTCCGAACGGGAAAAGCGGCGTTATATCAGCAGAATCGAAGTGCCTGTAGCCGACCTTATTCCCCTCTAAGTAACGCACTTTTTCCTCATCACCCGGGAACTCGCCTATGCTGTGCGAGGAGTAATCCTCGAGCTTTAAAGCGAAGGTTTCCGGCAGACAGCCGCTCGGATTTACACTACCGAGAAGCACGTCCGCAAGCGCGTGACCGCCCTCACAGCCCGCGTAATAGCTCCACACGATTGCTTTCGTTTTATTCGCCCAGCGGCTCATATCAACCGCCGAACCGCCGTTCATCACAATAATCATGTTCGGGTTTACAGTGAGCAATTCTTCAATCAGCGTGTCCTGCCGATACGGCAGAATCATGTCATCGCGGTCGAAGCATTCGCGGTCTTGCAGGTGGTTCAAGCCACCCACGAAAATCACGTGTTCATGCTCACTCGCAAGCTTTACCGCCTCGCGCCGTAAGTCCTCGTCGGGCTTCGGCGGGTAGATTTTCACGTTGTTAATTTCGGGCGAAATATCATGCGTATTGCAGTCAAAAAGCTCATAGGTTTCCGCCGCGTAACCGCGCGCGTAAGTCACCTCGCAGTTGCCGCCGAGCCGTCCGCTGATACCGAGCAGCGGGTGAATTTCATACAGGACTTTGAGCTCCGCACTGCCGCCGATTTCAGCGTGATGACGGCTTGCGTTATCGCCGATAATCAGCAGTTTTTTCAGCTTTTTGGGCTTTAAAGGCAGAAGCTTTTCTTCGTTCTTGAGCAGAATTATCCCCTCTGCCGCAACGTCATAAGCAACCGCGCGATGCTCGGGAATATTGTAAATTCCGCGCTTGCGATTATCAGAAAACATTTTTAAATTTTCCATTAATTTTAGCACGTTCAGCACTTTTTTGTCGATGTCGGCTTCGCTCACTTTACCCTCGCGGACAGCCGTGAGAAGCGGCTTCGCGAAGTAATAATCATCGAAGTCGGGCGTATACGACATTTCAATATCCATGCCGACTTTCGCGGCTTCCTCAGTGTCGTGAATTGCACCCCAGTCCGAAACGACAGCGCCCTCAAAGCCCCATTCGTCGCGCAGAATCTTGTCAAGTAATTCCGCGCTATGCCCTGCGTAATGCCCGCGGAATTTGTTATAAGCGCACATCACTGTATGGGTTTTTCCGTCCTTGACAGCCGCCTCGAAGCCCGGCAGGTAAATCTCGCGAAGCGCCTGTTCATCGACTTCTACGTCGATAGACATTCGCTTGGTTTCCTGATTATTAACCGCATAATGCTTCACGCAAGCCGCGACATCGCTCTCTTGAATTCCGCGAATTAAAGGCGCGACAACCTCTGAAATTAATAACGAGTCTTCGCTCATGTACTCGAAATTTCGCCCGCAAAGCGGACTGCGTTTTATGTTTATGCCCGGTCCGAGAATCACGTCCTTGCCGCGCCCGCGCGCTTCCGCGCCGAGCACCTGCCCTTGCTTGTAGGCGAGCTCGGGATTCCAAGCCGCCGCAAGCGCGCCGCCGCTCGGCAGGTAGGTAATATTATCGTTTTTGCTGTTGGGAACCCAGCGGTCGTTCATGAACTCATTGCGCACGCCCATCGGGCCGTCGCTGAATTTAAGCGGAGGGATTCCAAGCCGCGGAACTCCCGCGGTTTGGAAAATCCCACAGCCGTGAATCATGCCTATTTTTTCTTCGAGTGTTAACTGCGTCAGTAACTCTTTGATTTTCATAGCTTTAACTCCGCTACTTTCCCGTCTTCAGCGGTGACAGTTTTATCGCCGACAGTGATTGTATTGCCGCTGCGGATTGCTTTTATAGTAAGCTTGTCGTTACCGTTCACATCGGGGATTATGCAGCTTGCCTCACCGTCAGCAGACATATAAAACCGCAGTGTTACGCCGTTTGCGTAGTCATAATCAGGACGGTTGTCAACTGCGCCCATAGGCAGAATCGTGCCGTCACGAACAAAAATCGGCATTGAAAAATAGTCGTATTTTTCAGTGTACCAGCGTCCGCCCTCGCGTACCTCGCCGCTTAATAAGTGCGTCCACTTACCGAAAGGCAGGTAGTAATTCACCTCGCCGCTTTCATCGAAAACAGGCGCGACGAGCAAGCTGTCACCGAACATATATTGTCTGTCAAGATAATCTGTTGCCGGGTCACAACCAAATTCAAACGCCATCGGACGCATAACGGGAATCCCTGTTTTGTGCGCTTTTACAGCCATTGCGAACAGATACGGCATAAGTCTGCACTTTAATTTAATAAACGCGGCAAGCACCTTGCTCGCTTCATCGTCATAAGCCCACGGCACACGGTAGCTTGTCGAGCCGTGCAAGCGTGTGTGCGTCGAGAACGCGCCGAAGCCTATCCAGCGTTTATAAACATCAGCAGTCGCAGTCATTTCAAAGCCGCCAATGTCGTGGCTCCAAAATGAAAATCCGCTCATAGCGAAGGACAGCCCGCCGCGCAGAGATTCCGCCATAGACGGGAAGTTTGCAGAGTTATCGCCGCCCCAGTGTACGGGGAACATCTGACCGCCGGCGTGCGCGCTACGCGCAAAAAGAACAGCCTCACCTTCGCCTTTAATTTGCTTTAGCAAATTAAAGACACACTCATTGTAAATATGCGCGTAGTAATTATGCATACCAACAGGGTCTGCGCCGTTGTGATATTGCACGTCAATCGGAATCCTCTCGCCGAAGTCCGTCTTGAAGCAATCCACACCCATATCAAGCAGAGTTTTAAGCTTATCAGTGTACCACTTCGCCGCCGCAGGGTTCGTGAAGTCGATTATGCCGATTCCCGGCTGCCAATGGTCCATCTGCTTAATGCCCTTGCCGTCAGCGCGCATTAAATAATAGCCTTTTTCGAGCCCCTCACGGAAAAACTTCGTCCCCTGCGCTATGTAAGGGTTAATCCAAACGCAAATTTTGAGTCCTTTTTCCTCTTTGTAACGCTTCAGCATACCGCGCACGTCGGGGAAGGTTTCGTTGTCCCATTCCATTTCGCACCAACGCAGTGCCTTCATCCAGAAGCAGTCGAAGTGGAAAACGCTGAGCGGAATATCGCGCTCTGCCATGCCGTCTATGAAGCCGGAGGTAGTTTCTTCGTCGTAGTTAGTAGTAAACGAAGTCGAAAGCCACAGCCCGAACGACCAAGCAGGAGGAAGCGCAGGACGCCCTGTCACGCTCGTGTAGCTTGAAAGAATTTCTGCAGGTGTTTCGCCGTAAATGACCTGAAAACGCAGCTCTTCGCCCGGCACAGAGAAGCCTGTGTAAGAAACCTTCTCACTTGCAACCTCAAAGGAAACGCTGGAGGTATGGTCAACGTAAACGCCGTAATTACGGTTTGTCATGTAGAAAGGTACGTTTTTGTAGGAAATCTGCGAAGATGTTCCGCCGTCCTCGTTCCAAATGTCGATGCTCTGACCGTTCTTGACAAACGCGCTGAAACGCTCGCCGAGCCCGTAGACACATTCGCCTACGCCGAGGGATAATTCCGCGACCATGTAGGGCTTATAATCAGCTAAAAGATAATTTTCTTTCGGGAACATGGTAGACTTTTTGCGTCCGTATTTCATGTAGCCGATGTTGCGGAAGCCGCAAGATGTCAGCACTTTGCCGCCTGCTTCAAAAGTAAAGCCGAAGTTCTCGCGGTCAACGCGGACGGTCATCTTGCCTGCCGTCATGACAGCTTCCTTGTCGGTAACTTTTATATCAGCGGGGCAAGGCGAAAAATTCTTTTCAAGCTGCGGTTCTTTTCCGTCGAAGCCCTCGAAGTGACGGCAGTGAACGCCGATTGTATTCTCGTTTACAGAGCGGAATTCAATCGTGAGCGTAGGTACGTCTACAGATGCTCCGCGGGCATAAATCGGGCGTGACGGGCAGATTAAACGCATACAGCCGTCCTCTGCCTCAACTGCATACGCCTGCATAGCGTACATTTCATTCGCGTCCTCACTGCGAAGCCAATAACCTTCAGTAAATTTCATGGTGTTAAATCCTTTCTGTTATATGTAGGGGACGCCCTGTGTGGCGTCCCGTTTTGATATGGCGGGACGCCACACAGGGCGTCCCCTACGTTAAATCTATTTTATTGCATTGCTAAAACTTTATTTTCTTCTATTCTGCGTCTTTGCGCTTCAATTTGAATCCAGTCGATGCACTGGTCGTAGCCGTAAGCGCGTGCATTTTTGTGCATATTAGCGATGATGTCATCAAACTCCTGGTCGTTCTTTGCGTAAATCGCGCTCCATGAGCCTGCTCTGATTTCCTGTGCAACCTGCTCCCAAATTACTTCAAGTTCGGGAGTTTTTTCGCCGAACGCGAAGGGCGTACCAAGAGAAACCGCTACCATTCCCTGGTTCCTTAAAAACTCGTCGGCAGTAACTACGTCACCCGCCCAAGCGCGCCATGAAGCTTCAGTTTCGGAAACGGGCTGGGTTCTGATTGTGCTTTCCCAGTTGCGCCAGTTAAAAGTATCGCCGTTTGCCGCGTCGGGGTTGACGGAGTCGCGGTTCCAGGTCATGTTGTTGTGCTGAAGCTCGCCCTCCTGATAAATCATTTCAACGCCGTTAAATTCAATGATTGTTCTTTTGTCGTCGCGGGTTTTAAAGCCGACATCAGTAAGGAAGGTGTTTCCGTTTTCATCATAGTCCCACGTTACGCCCTGCGGTCCATACTCATTAGTCAGAACGCCCTCGGGAGTGCAGAGCCAGTTGATGATTTCCATAGCGAGTTCGGGATATTCGGAGTTCGCGCCGATTCCCCAAACTCTGTTGTTCCCGTAAACATTGAGCCCGTCAACTAAGTTCATTTGGTCTGCCGCGGGTATACACTGAATGGATTTGCCTGCTTCCAAGTTTGCAGTAGTATTATATGTTTCAGCCACAAAGGTGAAGATGTTCCAGAAGGATACGCCGTTTCTGTACTTCGCCGCCGCATCGTTGAAGGTCTGCGTCATTGAGTCGGGGTCGTACAAGCCCATTTGGAACAGCGTGTTGTAGAACTTAAGACTGCGGGTGTACCAGCCGTTCGGTTCAAGACAGCCTTCAAATTCCTGCGTTGCAACGTGATAAAGCCCGAAGCCGAATTCTTCCCAGCCGTAAAGGGCGGGGGTAGACTTAACCATCATAACCATGTCGCCGTCCCAGTCGGGGAAAGAGGAAACGCCGTAGGTCGGTGTTCCGATTGAAGACACAGGCTCTAAGTCGCGCATTGCCGCCATAATCGGAATATAATCTTCCAATGTGTTAATCGGAGGCTTTCCGAGCTTTTCGTATAAATCCCAACGCAAGTAAGGGTAATAGATATGTGCTTCGTGGTCTTCCGCGCTTCCGGCGACGTTATGCCCGAAGCCGTAGACAGTTCCGCCTGTTATGCCGCGGTTTTTTTCAAGCGCGAGCTGCATATGCTCACTGATATAAGGTCCAAAATCTTCAAGAAGGTCATCTTTTTCCCAGTCTAACAGCATACCCGCGTTGACCGCTTCTAAGTACTGTCCGCTGTCAGTGCCGAAGATTACAATATCACCGAGGAAGCCGCCCTGCATACGAGTTGCAAAGGTTCCGTCCATTTCGTTGATAATCGTAACTCTGACGTTGAACTTTTCGAGGAAAACCTCTCCTCCCCAGCCACTTTGCACGCCGGCAGAGTTCGCGAGCTGCGAATAAATCACAAGGTCAACCGTCTCGCCCGATTTTTTGTTCCTGCTGCCGCCGCCGCTTCCCTCAGCGCAAGCCGCTGTGAGCGAAAGCGTCATGATTAATGCCAAAAGCACCGCAATTTTCTTTTTCATAAAAACCTCCTAAATTTATATTGTTTGTAGGGACACGATTTATCGTGTCCGCAACGGTCGCCATAAATGGCGACCCTACATTTAACCTTTCACCGCGCCGAGCATAAGCCCCTTCTGGAAATATCGCTGCATAAACGGATACACACAGAGAATCGGGATAATCGAGCCCATCGAAACCGTAAGCGAAACAACACGGTTGCTCAGCATGAGGTCAACGTCGAGCGAGCCCTCCCGCAGAACATCTCCGATGTCTGACGCGAATTGCAAGTAGAGGTAGAGCCTGTGCTGTAAGGTATAGAGCGTCGGTTCTGCCTGCATTAATATAATCGAGTCGGTGAATGCGTTCCAGTGACCTACCGCGCCAAAAACCGTAATCGTCGCCAAAATCGGCTTACAAAGTGGGAGAACAATGGCTCTGAAGGTGGTAAAATACCCTGCGCCGTCCATGAATGCGCTCTCCTCAAGCTCCTTCGGAATAGATTCGATGTAGGTTTTAACGAGGATAATGTTAAACGGCTGAACGATTGCGGGAATGATATACCCCCAGAAGTTGTTCGTAAGCCCGAGCATATGCATATTCATGAACCACGGAATCAGCCCTGCATTAAAGTACATAGTAATGATGATGAAGCGGTAAATGAACTTCCGCCCGAACATCGCGTCTTTTGTTACTAAGTAACCTACAAACGCAGACGTAAGCACCATCGAGGCTGTTCCGAGGACTGTGCGTGAAATCGTGATGAATAACGCTCTGCCGAGCTCCGCCGCCTGCATAAGCGCAGTGTAGTTCGTGAAGTGAATCCCTTGTGGAAGCAGGTTAATGCGCCCCGAGGATACTAATTCATTATCGCTGATTGTATTGATAAAGAGATAGTAAAAAGGGAAAATACAAATAATGGTGAACAGCGTAAAGAAGACACCGTTGAAAATATTAAACGCTATATCGCCGCCTGATGATTTTTTATAATGGTCTAATTTCATTCTTCTCGCCCCCCTTATACTATGCTTTCGCCGCGCAGCAGCTTAGAAACCTTGTTCGCCGAGAAGAGCAGAGTTACACTGATAATCGACTTCAACATTCCCATAATTGTAGCGAGCGGAACGGCACTGCTTGTTTGTGAGGCTAAGCCCTGGTTATAAATATACAAGTCCAAGACCTCAATTGTAGACCTGTTTGCATGGTTTTGGAAAACTAAGTACTGCTCCAAGCCGTTGGATAATACGTTTGCGATTCCGAGCAGAAGAAGCACGAAGAAGGTAGACGCCAAGCCCGGAACCGTAATATGCCACATTCGGCGGAAACGCCCCGCGCCGTCAACCGTCGCGGCTTCATACAACTGCGGGTCAATGCTCGAGATTCCTGCTATGTAGATAATTGCACTCCAGCCGAGCCCCTTCCAAGTCCCCCACAGCCACATCTTCAGCCACATACTGCCGTTGTCCATGAGGTGATTCGTGCCGCTTTCCATGATTCCGAGGTTCATGAGCATCCAGTTGAGGAAGCCTTCTGTCGAGAAAATAGCGAACGCCACACTGTAAACCAAAACCCAGCTTATAAAGTTCGGGATTGTGGTCAGTGTCTGAATAGCGCGGCGCGGGTGATTCGATTTTATCTCCGCAAGGAAAATAGCGAACACCATAGGAAGCCACGAGGTAGCGATTCCGATTCCGCTGAGTGCGAAGGTGTTTGTGAGAACGCGGACTATGTCGGCGCGTCTCGCAGGGTTGCCGAAAAGGAACTCAAACCATCTGAAGCCTACGAAGTTTTCCATTGAAAGCTCCTGCCCCAAGCGGAAGTTGAAGAAAGCATAACGCCAGCCCCAAAGCGGCAGATACGCGAAAAGCGCAACTAACACCAAAAACGGCAGAATCATGAGGAACAGCCGATATTTGGAATCCATTTGAAACTTTTCGTTTTCCTCCGATTTAGGCAGAGAAACTAATGTCGCAACAGCTAACACAATCATCGCCGCGAACAAAACATAAAACAGAATAAATCCCAAGGGTTCAATAGGCTCAAGGCGGTGAACATTGGCGTTTTCGTTCATCATGCCGTAAGCAACCCGCAGAATCGTGTTCCCGACAATCCCGACAACTGAGCCGCCGAGCGCGACTACTAAGCCGAGACGGCGCAGCTTTGTATTGCCGAAGCTGAGACAGGCGGCAGCAGCGAGAGCGGCTACGCCGAGAAAGGTAATCAGCGCGCCGAAATAAATTGTCTGAATCGTTGAATACTCAATCCACTCCATGCGCAGAGGGCGGTTGAAAACGTCATTAAATATAATGCCGGGCGAAATCGTGTTAGTAAATAACGACGCGTTGCCTGTAATCAAGCCGCTCATCTTCGCAGGGTTAAACGCAGGGAAGAACGCCGCAAAGCAGGTAAGAACAACCAAAGCCCGCTTAATGATTATCAATGTAGCGGAAGTACTTTTTGTCATAGTAATCACCCCTCGTAATAGTCAAAGGTAATGCTGATTGTTTCAATGCGGGTATTTTTGAATCCGCCATACGGCGTCGCAGTTATATCGTTCAAGTCGCCGTCGGGGGTTCTGGCTTTTTCCAAATCAATATTGGAAACGGGAACCCATTGGTTGTAAATATTAACTCTGGTGGTAACAGGGTTATCGTTAGTGGTGTAGGGCACGCCCTCGGGCTCTACAGGCTCGCCGTTTATCAGAACTTCCGTAAACTCGATAATATATCCGGGCCATAAAACCTCGGCGTTTACTATTCCGACTGCCGCAAATTCAAAGCCGTTCGCGTAGCCCTTGTCGGTTTTAGTGAAATCGAGTGCAACCGTATATGTTCCCGCGCCCGTAACCTCAACGTCTGTCGCGATTAAGCCGCCGGGAGCACTGTCGGGTCTGTACTGGTCTTGGTTGCTGTACTGAATCGTCCAGTCACTGCAAGCGTACATAATCCACGCAAAGGCTTCGTCTGCGCTGTAGGTGAACTGCGGTCTTGATTCCGCTCTTCTCTGCGACTGAACAAGAGTCATTTCCGCGTCGAAAATAATATCCTCAACAGTCATTTCGAGGCGCGATTCAACAGCTACAGACTTGAACAATCCCGCTAATTTGTCAATCGCATCGTCATCGTCCTGACGTGCTTTGATTCTGAACTCAGTTCTGCTGTATACGCCGCCCGTGTCCCATAAAGTCGTCGCGTAGCCGTGCTTGTCAGCAAGTGCAAGGAAGTGCGTAAAGAAATTAAATCTGTCCTCGCCCACATTATCGAGAACGCCCCATTCGCCGATTAAAATTCCGTAGCCCTGCTCGGTGAATTTCGTCAGCATACCTAAGAGATTGTTCATTTCCTCAATCTCGGCAGATGTTCCCCAGCCGCCTACGCCCGAGGTATCGCCGCAGTAGCTCCAAGGAGTGTAGTAATGTACGCCGAGAATCAGCTTTCCTGCAGGGTCAAGAGGCATAACATATCTGTCGTCCATAGTTTTAAGAACATCAGTATGGAAGCCTTTCACAAGCAGAAAACGCTCTGCGTTGTTGCCGCCTGTTCCGCGCACTATGTCGATGAATCTTTGGTTTATAACAGTAGTCATTTCGTACTGTTCGTTTTCGGTAAGCGTGCCGCCTGTCGGGCTGAACGGCGTTTTGTCGTTCAAACGGTCGCCGAGCTCTTCATTTGCCGACTCAAGAATCAGCCGTCCGTCAAAGTGGTTGAAGCGTTCAGCTACCTGCGTCCACATTGTCGTATAGATTTCCATAGCTAAGTCGCGGATTTCCTGCTCGGGGTGCCCGAACATACTCCACCAGCCATGGTCCCAGTGGTTGTTTACAATCGCAATCATGCCCGCGTCGAGCGCGTAATTGACGATTTCTTCAACGCGGTCTAAGTATCTCGGGTCGATTGTAAAATCCCAGTTTTCGTAGTCCATTTTGTTGCCGACTGCGAAGCTCATCGCGTTTGTCCAGGCAACGGGAATACGCAGAGTCGAGAAGCCGGCTTCCTTCATGCCGTTTATGCTTTCCTGCGTTGTTGTCGGCTGTCCCCACATACGCTCGTAAACGCCGGGGTCCTGCATAGGCTGGCGGTTTGCCGCGCCGCAGGCTTCCATGGTGTTTCCGAGGTTTACGCCGTGCCCCATGAGCCGCGTCATTTCGTTTGCAGTGAGGCTGAAAATAGGCTGGTCGCGCAGATACCCGAGAGTCCCCACTTCAAAGGACGATTCAACGGGGACGTTATTGTCTCTGTTATTATCGGGGTTTTCCGGATTGTCACGATTATCTTGATTATCGGGGTCGTCAACAGGCTCAGTCACGCCGCAACCGCCGAGCAGAATCACAAATGAGAGAAGAACAAATAAAAAAGATTTACGAAAGAGTTTCATATTCTAATTTGCCTTTCATATTAAATGCGGGGTTCGACCCTCGTGTCTTTCTGCCGAAAGCCACACGCGCAATGCGACGAGGTCAACCCCTGTATAATTCAATTATTTCTTTTTTTTAGCAACTACAGCGATTATAATTACTACAGCTAATACACCTGCGATTACGAAAATAATCCAAATCGGGAAGCCGCCTTCGTCGCTGTCGTTATTGCTGCTTGCGGGAGCTGAAGCGTCGCTGCTTGCAGAATCGCCTGCATCTTCGCTACCTGCGTCGACTGCGTCCGCTACTGCTTCTTCTGCTTTATCGTAAGCAAAACCGCTGATGGTAAACTCGATAATTACTTCGCCGTCTGCAGGCATCATGTAGCCGAACAGACCCGCGTCACCGCCGAGCTCAGAGCTCCATTTATTAATTACGTGAAATCTGTAAAAGTCCGCCTTGTCGTTATTGTCAATGCCGACTACGATAGCTTTGTTTCCGGGAGTTCCGTCAAACTGCGAAACTGTTCTGCCGCCCATCATTACTTTTACGTCCGAGAACTGAACTGCGTCGCCCGAAAGCGGAATGTTTGTAGAAACGCCGAGAATGTTAAAGGTTTCGCAGGTGTCTGCTAATGTTAAGTCCTGCGCGCTTACGCGGTAGGTTCCGTTGCCTGCGAGCTCAATGTTGTTGAAAGTTCCGGGGCGGATGCCGTTATCTGTGTGGAACAGTTGGTCAAAGCTGCCGTCAAAGCTGCCGCCGTTAGATGCCCAGTCAGAGCCGTTCGCGCCGAAGCTTTTAGATTCCCACTCATCACGGAAGTTCCAGTTTTCCGATTGAATATTAATGAAAGCCATGTATGTACCGTTCGGGTCGAACGCGCCGTCAATTTCGTCAGAAATCGCAACTGCTTCAACAGGAGCGTCAACAGCAACTGCGTCTGCGTCAGCCACAGTAACTACAAAAGAGATTTCAATTGATGTAAATTCGTCAAGCCCGCCGACTTCGAGCGGCTGAACTTCGATGTCGGAGTTCCAGCGGTTGCAGATTGTAAGGCGGAGAGTACTGCCTTTTTCCATACCCTCATCATTGATGAAAGCCGCGCCCATTGCGATTTCCGCGCCGTCAAGCTTAAAAGAGGTAATAGCGGCGGTATATTCGGGATAAGGTACGCTTGTTTCGATTGCCGCGTAGTTTTCATCAAACTTTACGGGTTCGTCAAAGGTAATAGAAATCGTCGCTGTTTCGCCGATTCCGAAAGATGTTGCGGCTATGTCGCCGAGTTCCCAGCCGTTAACGTCGGATACAGAGCCGTCAAACTGTGCGGCGAACTGCGCGTTGAAGGTTTCAGTTGCCGCGAAAGCTGTTCCCATCGGGAGCAGAGCCGTAAGCATAAGTACACTGATAATTAACGCCCAAAATGACGCCTTTTTTGTTCTGGTTTTCATAAAATTTCCTCCGGTAATTTTTAATTTACATTTACAAGGCAAGGCTTTCAAGCTTTCAAAAGTATACTTGAAAAATTTGCCCGCTTAAAGTCCAATATATCACAAGTTTATTTATTTGTCAATAGATTTCGGCTCGAAATACAGAGAATTGTGCAAAACGACGAACGAATTTACATAATAAGGTTACGCTTCAAAAAGGTCAAAAAAGATAAAAAAGCAAAAAAACACTTGTATTATTTTTTTCAATAGTGTATACTTAAAGGACAAGAAAAATTTTACAGGAAAGGACACTGAACGAATGTTATATTCACACGAAGTAGAGCAAATGTGCGTGGTCGCTAAGGGTGCGAGCCACGGGCCTGCGCCGATTCCTCAAGAAGGAAAGTGGACAAAGGCATATGAAATCAAGGACATAAGCGGGCTTACGCACGGCGTAGGCTGGTGCGCGCCTCAGCAGGGCTGCTGTAAGCTGACATTAAATGTCAAAAACGGCATAATTGAGGAAGCGTTGATTGAAACGCTGGGCTGCTCCGGCATGACGCACTCGGCGGCTATGGCGGGAGAAATCATGCCCGGGAAAACTATTCTCGAAGCCATGAACACAGACTTAGTCTGCGACGCTATTAACGTTGCTATGAGAGAATTATTCCTCCAGATTATTTACGGACGTTCGCAGACAGCGTTCTCCGAAGGCGGACTTCCAATCGGTGCAGGGCTTGAGGACTTAGGCAAGGGCTTACGCTCGCAGGTAGGGACAATATTCTCGACAGGCGCAAAAGGCGTCCGCTACATGGAAATGGCAGAGGGCTACATTAATAAGCTCGGACTCGATAAAAACGGCGAAATCATCGGCTACGAGTTCGTAAAGGTAGGGCAGATGTTAGAGCAGATTCGCAAAGGGAAAAGCCCCGACGAGGCTTACAAAGCGAATATCGGCACATACGGCAGATACAGCGACGCGGTCAAGTACATTGACCCGCGCGAAGAATAACGAGCATTTAACAATTAACAGTTAACAATTAAAAAATTAAATTTTAGTTACGAAAGGGAAAATTATTATGGAACAGAAAAAACTTTATCGCTCAAAAACCAACAAAATATTAGCGGGCGTTTGCGGCGGTATCGCCGAGTATACCGGGATTAACACCACCTTAGTGCGGGTTATCGCTGTTGTTTCGGGCGTAGGCTTGATTGCTTACATTGTACTCGCTCTTTTGATTCCCGAAGAACCGACTGAGTGAGCATTAAAAATACGAAAGGAAAAATTCCATGTCAAACATAAAATTTGAAGGTCAGAACAGAAGACAAAGCAAAATCGACGCTTGTCTTAAAGAATACGGCATAGCAAGCCTTGAAGCGGCGCGCGATTTATGTCTCGAAAAAGGCATAAACGTAGAAGAAATCGTCAAAGGCGTTCAGCCTATTGCATTCGAGAACGCAACCTGGGCGTACACGCTCGGCACTGCAATCGCAGTTAAAACAGGCAAAACCAACGCCGCAGAAGCCGCGGCTACAATCGGCATAGGCTTGCAGGCGTTTTGTATTCCCGGCTCGGTCGCGGAAAACCGCGACGTGGGCTTAGGTCACGGAAACTTAGGCGCAATGCTTCTCGAAGAAGAAAATAAGTGCTTCTGCTTCTTAGCGGGACACGAGAGCTTCGCGGCGGCAGAGGGCGCAATCGGCATTGCCAGAACCGCCAACAAAGCCCGCAAAGAACCGCTCAGAGTTATTCTTAACGGCTTAGGAAAAGACGCGGCTTATATTATTTCGAGAATCAACGGCTTTACCTACGTTGAAACCGAGTATGACATTCCGAGCGATAATCTTAAAATCGTGAAAGAAATCGCTTTCTCCGATGGCGACAAGGCAAAAGTAAAGGTTTACGGCTGTGACGATGTTTGCGAGGGCGTTGCAGTAATGAAGAAAGAATCCGTGGAAGTCAGCATTACAGGCAACTCTACGAACCCCACGAGATTCCAGCACCTTGTTGCAGGAACTTACAAAAAATGGGCGACAGAGCACGATAAGAAGTACTTCTCTGTGGCAAGCGGCGGCGGAACAGGCAGAACGCTTCACGCCGATAATATGGCGGCAGGCCCTGCTTCCTACGGCATGACTGACTCGATGGGACGTATGCACGGCGATGCACAATTCGCGGGCAGCTCGAGCGTTCCTGCGCACGTTGAAATGATGGGGCTTATCGGTATGGGGAATAACCCGATGGTAGGTGCGACGGTGGCTTGTGCGGTGGCGATTAGCGAGGCTTTTAAGGCGTAGAAAAATAATTAATACAAACCTCCCGCTTTTCAAAAGGCGGGAGGTTTTACTACTCACACACTGTCGGTAGGCAGAATTAATATATCGTCAGAGAAAAGACATTCCACAGAAATAAATTTAACACCCTCATCTCCGAGTTCAAGCGTATATTTCATTGTCTTCGCGAGGAGGAGATAGCCGTAATCGCCATAGTAATCAAGGATAATTTCCACGCCCGTATCTGTTGTTTTCTCTGAAACGAATACCGGATAATGCCAGAACCAACCGCGCGCGGGAACTTCATACTCATCGAGAGCTTCGCGGTTAATATTGGTTATTCCGAAGGTATATGCGGCTCTGTCAATCACATAATCAGTCGGCATTTGCCAGCCTTCCCATGAATCCTCGTTTCCTTGAAGCTCTTCAATCCTTTTGAGAGCAAAATGTAAGCGAGTATGAAAACTATTGTCAGACCAGTTCCGTCTTTCTCTTATTAAGTTAAAATCGTTTATAGTTTCAAAAACATCAAAATTGCTTGAAAACAAGGCGCACATTTGAGCATATTCATTGTGTTCAGTTAGATTCCAATATCCGAATATTTTTGTACCTATCGGCGTGAATTGTTGTATCGGCGACCATGAATGATTGTCTTTAATTTGCAATTCCCATTCGCGTCCGCCGCGCGTGAAAATGTCGTCTTCGCCGTCTTCGACAGTTATGTAAAAGACAAAAGTCCATATTCTTCTGTCAACGTACATGGTATGACGTCCGTCATCTGTATGGACATAAACTATATCAAATTCCGCGAAATCAAGTTCGCTTACAAAATCAAAACCCTGCTTGCTGTAATCACCGAAAATCTCACTCAAATACTCAACATCTTTCTCAACAAATGCGCGTTTTATATCCTCAGCGAGTTCTTCCTGCCATGCGGGATTTTCGGAGCGTTCATACAGGAAAAATTCACGCTCGTCAATGACGAGTTCTTTCGGTTCAGGCTCGGGTTCAGGTGCAGGTGCAGGTTCCGTCTCAGGTGCGGTTTCAATGTCAAGCGGCTCTTCAGCTTCAATTTCAAGCAGAGCTTCCCCTTCGTGAGTCTCGGGAGCTTCCGATATATTTTCGCTCCCGCAAGCCGTAAACAAAAATATTACCGCGAGTAATAAAGCCATCAATTTTTTCATAAATAACCCTCCCCGTCAAGCTGTTACTTTAATAATACACAGATTATAAAGCAAAGTCAACGGGGAGAGCGATTCTGTAATTTAATTGTAATAATTAGCCGATAAACAACTGCCCCCAGCCCGTTCCGCTCTTACCCACGCCCATGTGCGTGTAATTCGGATTGAGGATATTCGCGCGGTGTCCCGAGGAATTCATCCATGCATTTACCACGGACTGCGCGTCTTTGAAGCCCTTCGCGATATTTTCGCCGCAGACTCTGTAGCCGATACCGAAATCACGCAGAACAGTGAAGCAGCTCGTACCGTCGGGGCGGGTGTGCGAGAAGCGGCGCAGAACCTCCTCAGCGCGCACCTCGGCGGCAGCGCAGAGGTCTTCGTCAAGCTGAAGCGCGGAGAGCCCTCTGCTTGTTCTTGCTTCGTTGACGAGATTCAAAACCTCCTCGGCATATGTAGAGCAGACTGCGGGAAGTGGCTCGGGTTCAGGCGGCTGAATTGGTTGTACCGGCTGAACAGGCGCGGGTTGGCAAGAACCGGTCGTGCAGGTATTATTTGCGTTACAATTGTTGGTTGTGCAGGAATTGTTTGCGTTACAATTGTTGGTAGCCGGGGGATTATTCGCCGTGATGTTATTTCCGTTTGCGTTTCCGAAGAATCCCAGGTTGCCCCGCAGAAGGTTTGTAATCGGACAGCCGCCTGCGTTTACGTTAGTATTTGCGCTTCTGTTTCCGAAGAAGGAAGCGAAATTCCCGAAGGGGCTTCCTGAGCTTCCTCCTGCCGCTCTGTTAAAAAAGCTTGTCAGCGGGCAGGACGCCGAGGCTGTAATGCCGGTCGCAGAAACTAAAAGCGCGAGAATTATGCCCGTTATTAATGTCAGTCTAAGAGATTTTTTCATCTTATCCTCCAATAACGTTCGGCTTTTCACCGATTTTTTCTTGTGAATTAGTTAGCTGTGCTAAACATATGATACCAAAAAACCCTTTGTTTGTCAAGGTAAATAAGGGTTTTTCTTTTATGCAATTAATTACAGAAATGGAAATTTGAAATAATTTTAAAAAATTTTGGTTAAACACTTGACAAGGCACATTCAAAAGTGTATAATATAATAGCTGTCGGCTAAAAGTGACAGCAATGGGGACTCAAGCGGGAGTATAGCTCAGCTGGGAGAGCATCTGCCTTACAAGCAGGAGGTCACAGGTTCGAGCCCTGTTACTCCCATGATTCCCCAAAATGGTCCGGTAGTTCAGTTGGTTAGAACGCCAGCCTGTCACGCTGGAGGTCGAGGGTTCGAGTCCCTTCCGGATCGCGAAAATTCTTTTATGAATAAAAACAGGACAAGCCCCGAGAATACAAGGCTTGTCCTTTTTATGCACCTTCAGGGACTCGAACCCCGGACCTACCGGTTATGAGCCGGGAGCTCTAACCAACTGAGCTAAAGGTGCAACTATTAACGAACAAACAACATTATAACATAAAATAAATTTCTTGTCAAGTATTTTTTTCAGAGGTAAGCATGAAAAACACAAATTTATCAATGCTCGCGGACTTCTATGAATTCACGATGGCGGGCGGCTATTTAAAAAGCGGATTATATAAGAAAAAAGCCTACTTCGACGTATTTTTCCGTGCTGTCCCCGATAACGGCGGCTTCGCAATCGCGGCGGGGCTTGAGCAGGCTGTGCGCTACATAGAGCAGCTGAAATTCACCGATGAAAATATTTCTTATCTGCGCTCAAAAAATCTTTTTGACGAGGATTTTTTGACGTATTTGAAGAATTTCCGCTTCACAGGCGATGTTTACGCTGTACCGGAGGGCACTCCGGTTTTCGCGAATACGCCTCTTATGACCGTATGTGCGCCTGCTATAGAGGCGCAGTTGATTGAAACTTATATTCTGCTCGCCTTGAACCATCAGTCGCTGATTGCGACAAAAGCCAATCGCATTGTCAGAGCGGCGGCAGGGCGCGCTGTGTTAGAATTCGGCTCGCGCAGGGCGCAGGGCGCGGACGGCGCGGTTATGGGCGCGCGGGCGGCGTATATCGGCGGTTGCGCGGGGACGAGCTGCACGCTCACAGACGAGCTTTACGGCGTGCCTGCGAGCGGAACAATGGCGCACTCGTGGGTGCAGATGTTCGACACGGAATACGAAGCGTTCAAAACTTTTTGCGAGCTTTACCCGAACAACGCGGTTCTGCTTGCGGATACCTACAACACGCTGAAAAGTGGCGTCCCGAACGCAATTCGCGCGTTTAAAGAAGTGCTTGTTCCGCAAGGAATCAGCGACTTCGCGATTCGCTTAGATTCGGGCGATATATCATATATTTCAAAAAAAGCGCGTAAAATGCTTGATGAGGCGGGCTTGCATAATTGTAAAATCGTCGCGTCAAACTCGTTTGACGAATATCTTATACGCGATTTAATTATGCAGGGTGCGGCGGTTGATGTTTTCGGCGTGGGCGAACGGCTGATTACAGCTAAGAGCGACCCTGTTTTCGGCGGCGTTTATAAGTTAGTCGCGCTTGAAAATGAAGCGGGCGAAATCGTTCCTAAAATCAAAGTAAGTGAAAATATTGCGAAGATTCCCGTGCCGCATTTCAAGAAGCTATACAGGCTTTTTGACAACGAAACAGGCATGGCAATCGCAGACGAGCTCTGCGTTTACGATGAAATCATCGACGAGAGCAAGCCGCATATTCTCTTTGACCCGAACGCGACATGGAAAACCAAAACGCTCACAAATTTCACCGCAAAGGAACTGCAGGTTCCTGTAATTAAAAACGGCGAATTAATTTACAATTTGCCTACTCTTGCACAAATTCGCAGTTACTGCGAAACACAGGTAAATCTTCTTTGGGACGAGATGAAACGCTTCGAGTATCCGCATAAGTATTATGTAGACTTATCGCAAAAATTATGGGACATAAAACACGAATTACTAAAAATGTAGGGAACGCATTTATGCGTTCCGAAACGGAACGGATTAATCCGTTCCCTACAAATAAACAGGAGGACTATCATGCCTAATCCCTACTTACCCTTACACGAGTACATTCCCGACGGAGAACCGCGCCTTTTCGGCGACCGTGTCTATATCTACGGTTCGCACGATAACGCAGGCTCAGACAGCTTCTGCGACTTCAAGCTGAAGGTCTGGAGCGCGTCTGTTGATAATTTAAACGACTGGGTTTGCCACGGTGACGCGTTTCACACGCAGGCTGACCGCGACCACCCGAGCGACACCGACTGGACTGACGGCGTTAAAAACGCGCTGTTCGCGCCTGATGTTGTTGAAAAGGACGGTAAATACTACCTTTACGCCTACATTATGGACGCAAAGGGCTGTGTCGCAGTGAGCGATAAGCCCGAAGGCCCCTTTAAGCTGATTTCGCAGTATAAATATAATATTCCCGAGGGGCGCGGCGACGAATTCTGCAACAACGGCTGGTTCATTGACCCCGGCACGCTTGTTGACGACGACGGCAGAGTTTACGTCTACTGCGGCTTTGAGAAGTCGTTTATGGCGGAATTAAACGCCGATAATATGTACGAGGTGATTGATGGGACTTACATCGACGATATTATCCCTGTTGAAGAGCCGCACAGGTTCTTTGAAGCCTGCTCACCGCGCAAGGTCGGCGATGTTTATTACATGATTTACTCGCCGAATCCGGGCAGCCGCTTAGTTTACGCGACGAGCAAGTCGCCGACAGGACCTTTCGAGTTCCGCGGGATTATCGTTGACAACGCTGATAATTATCCCGGCGGTAATGACCACGGCTCGATTTGCAAAATAAAAGACCAGTGGTATATTTTTTACCACCGCATGACTAACGGGACTATTATGTCGCGCAGAGCCTGCGTTGAGCGGATTGAAATCCTTCCCGACGGTTCAATTCCGCAGGTTGAAATGACCTCGCTCGGCTTTGAAGAATCGCTGAACCCTTATAAAATCACGCCAGCTGAAATCGCCTGCTATTTAACAGGAGAAAAGCCGCTCATAACCGAGAAAAACGTATTTGAAAGATATATCACGAATATAAAAAGCGGCACTGTCATAGGGTATAAATACTTCGATTTTGGCGAGGATTTTTCAAGCAAGACGATGGAATTTATCGCCGATGTAAAAGGCACGGGTTGTAAATCGAAGATTACACTTATGCTTGACGACCCCGACTTAGAGCGAGGTGCAAGCTTAGGCACACTTGAAATCGGCATGAATGACGGTCAGTACAGCGCGGCGGTCACGAGCGTAACAGGGCGGCACGCGGTTTATTTCGTAGTTGAGCACTGCTTCGGCGGCTGGTTCAAGGATATGTTCGATGGCAGAAACTTGTTTGAATTAATTTCATTTGTATTCGTAAAGTAGGGGCGGATTTTATATCCGCCCGTAAGGAGCTAAAATGAACTGCAACTGCAACAATAACAACGAAAACCTAATCGCAATACTGCAAAAAGCGCAGGAGGAAAGTGGCTGGCTTTCCCGCGAGACGCTTGAAAGAATCGCAGAAGAAACAGGGATAACGCTCGCAAAAGTCATAGGCGTAGCGACGTTTTACGCGCAGTTCCGCGATAAGCCGATAGGCAAGAATCTGATTCTGCTCTGTCAGGGTACGGCTTGCCACGTTAACGGCTCTGCGGAAATTGAAGCGGCGATTCGTGAGCATTTGAAGGTTGAGGAAGGCGAAATTACCGCTGACGGCTTGTTCACCTACAACAACGTCGCGTGCCTCGGCTGCTGCAGCCTTGCGCCTGCGATGATGATTGGCGATAAAACCTACGGGAAACTTACACGCGAAAGCACAGTTAAAATTTTAGATGAATATGTAGGGTGCGCCGTCCCCGGCGCACCGCCACCGGAGGTGGATTGATGAATATTAGAGTAGGAATGGGTTCGTGCGGCATTGCCGCGGGCGCGGGTGAAATATTCGCGAAGCTTACGGAAAACGGCTTACAGCCTGCACCTGTGGGCTGTAATGGTATGTGTTATTTAGAACCGATTGTTGAAATTGACGGCAAAATTTATACGCAAGTCAGTGCAGAAATGATTGATGAAATTTTATCTGGTAGGGGCGCGCATTGCGCGTCCGAAGAAGCGGATAAAAACAAAATCGCACTCCGCAACTGTGGCATAATTAACCCCGAAAACATCGACGAGTATATTAAACGCGGCGGTTATCAGCCGCTGACCTTAACGCCCGAGCAAGTAATAGAAAAGGTCAAGGCTTCGGGGCTCGCAGGGCGCGGCGGCGCAGGCTTCCCGACTTGGTTTAAATGGCAAGCGGCTCGCGATTCTGTCGGCAACAAAAAATATGTAATCTGTAACGCCGACGAGGGCGACCCCGGCGCATTTATGGACAGAGCGATTCTTGAGGGCGACCCTCATTCGATTCTTGAGGGAATGTTAATCTGCGCTCACGCAATTGGCGCAGATGAGGGTATAATCTACGTTCGCGCCGAGTATCCACTCGCAATCAAGCGGCTCGAAATTGCGATTGAGCAAGCGCGTGAACGCGGTTATTTGGGCGAAAAATTCGACATAAAAATTAAAGCAGGTGCAGGAGCATTCATCTGCGGTGAAGAAACCGCGCTGATAGCCTCGCTTGAGGGCGAGCGCGGAATGCCGCGGCTGAAGCCGCCGTTCCCCGCCGAGAAAGGCTTTTGGGGTAAGCCGAGCAATATAAATAACGTCGAAACCTTTGCGAATGTCCCGTGGATTATCCGCAATGACGGCGCGGCGAACACAAAGGTTTTTGCGCTTACGGGGAAAATCGCGAAAGGCGGACTCGCTGAAGTGCCAATGGGCTGTACGATTCGCGATGTTGTGTTTGATATAGGCGGAGGAATTCAGGGCGGCAAAAGCTTTAAGGCAGTTCAGCTTGGCGGACCGTCGGGCGGCTGTATTCCCGCGAGTCTGCAGGATACAAAAATCGATTATAAATCGCTCGCTGAGACAGGCGCGATTATGGGCTCGGGCGGCATGGTCGTCATGGACGAAGGCTCGTGCATGGTAGACATGGCGCGGTTTTTCCTTGATTTCACCTGCAAAGAAAGCTGCGGAAAATGCGCGCACTGCAGAGTCGGCAACCGTAGATTGCTCGAAATTCTTGAGCGGATTTGCGCAGGTGACGGACGTGAAAATGACATCGAATTGCTCGAAGAATTAAGCGAAGAAATCAAAGCAGGCTCGCTCTGCGCGCTCGGTCAAACCGCGCCGAATCCCGTTTTAACGACTATAAAATATTTCAGAAACGAATACGAAGACCACATCAAAAATAAAAAATGTACAGCGAAAAGCTGCAAAAAACTGCTGACTTATTCTATTGATTTGAGTAAGTGCAAAAAATGCAATTTATGCGTGAAAAAATGCGCGGTGAGCGCAATTAACGACTTTGTAATTGACAATGAAAAATGCACGAAATGCGGTTTGTGTGCGAGTTTATGCAAGTTTGAGGCGGTGATTATTGAATGATAAAATTAAAAATAAATAACCTTGAAATTAGCGCAGAAAAAGGCAAAACAATTTTACAAATCGCGCAGGAAAATAACATCGAAATCCCGACTTTGTGCCACGACGAGCGCGTCGAAGTATTCGGCTCGTGCGGAATCTGCACGGTTGAAATCGGTGATTCGCCGCGGCTTTTCCGCGCGTGTTC
>Ga0123356_10000626_pt1 | contig 39002 bp, 43 predicted proteins | sample TergutEmb28metaG_2_FD_92546 | JGI IMG/M metagenome (GOLD analysis project Ga0123356, IMG submission 92546) | Embiratermes neotenicus P3 segment gut microbial communities from Petit-Saut dam, French Guiana - Emb289 P3 | ecosystem: Host-associated > Arthropoda: Insects > Digestive system > Gut ...
TGACCTTACTCATAGTTTTGTTGCTTCTGTTCAAAGTGCATACCTCGATCGTGATATAGAGATAATTGTCCGGGAAGCAGAAGATTCCTGGGATGAAACCGAATACCTCAGCAGATCCCCTGCAAATAAGGAACATCTAGATAAAGCTATTAGGGAAATAGAACAAGGAAAAGTCATTTCGTTTGCAACTCTTGAAGATGCCATAGCTTGTGCTACTGCGCACAAGAGCATAGATTGATTTATAAGATTCTTCCCGATCAAATTATAATTGCCTCCTGTAAATATCATTATTAAGAAGCCCTGTTCTGCTCGCTCAAAAAGCCCGGTACTGAGGGCGCGTCGAACCTTTGGTTCGCTAGCGCCCATATAATCGCTTCCTTACAGCACGCTCAGAATGAGCGTATAGCACGGACTAGGCATGTAGCATTAGCTGGATTTTGGACTTGATTTCCACTACCAAAATTCATACCAAAAGGGCTAGAACCAGCAACACCTGGATGTCTACCTGCAGAAGATGACCAATAGTAACTATTATTAAAACCACCTAATCCTCTTTGTTTAAGATTATTGTACATTAAAAGAAGTTCATCACGACTCGGTAAAAACCAATCTTTAAAACCATTAAAATCCAAATTCCGACAATACTGAGCTGCACGACCAGATTCTCCTAATTGGTTTAAACGATCTGCAATTAATTGTGTGTTACGATTACCTGAACCAACGGCAGTCCCTAATATAGAAGTGGAAATATTAATATCATCCCATCCATTACTAACCCTGCCCCTAGAATCTGTACCACTAGCGTGCCTATATGCACCCCATTGGACACCTACTTCCGTTCCTACAGGAGCAGCTTCTAAATATCTCCAACCATCAGAATGACCTCCTTTATCAAAAAAAATAATACCACCAGCAGGTCCTATATCACCTATATTGTATGTTCTATTTACTGTTCTTACAGGTGTTTGCGGTATCCTGCGTACAATATCACTAACAAAATCCGGCATTTTTGTTCTGGCTTCCCGTTGATTAACAAACTCCATTTCCCCGGCAGCAAGTCCTGTGGCAGTATTTACATCCAAAATCCTAGCTATAAGAATATTTGATGTACCATCAAACATTGCAATTACTCGTACAATATAATTTGCGTTAAGTACTCTTCCCATTTCTGCGCTTTTACTGTCATCCGACCAATCAGTTAATTGAAAATTATGTTCGGCAGCTATTGTTGCTAGTGCACTTCTGTCAGGTACATCATAAGTGCCGTTATTAATAAAAGCGTTAATAAGAAAATCCTGCATGTTTTCTAGTTCTAAATTATTCAGAGTTGTGCGCCGGTTTTCGAATGGCGGAACAACAAGTCTTGGCTTTTGCCCAAACGCCATTACTGTAACCAGAACCAAAATTACACAAATTAAAAACTTTTTCATTCATTAATCTCCTTTACTGAGTAAAACTTCGTACTGCCCTGACATTCCTTCTTGGATTCCTATTCTTTAATTCGCTACCTTGAGTACCATCACTAAAGTTTAACCAATATACTCTGGTTCTATTTCCGTTATCAAACCAGTAATTACCACTAAGTCCACCCAGTCCGTTTAATCTAAGATTTGTATATATTAATCGCAGTTCATTTGAAGTAGGAATACGCCAATTATTAAAACTACCACCTCTGTGATTATTTGCTGCTCTAGCTGCTTCATCATAAGTAAAATTACCAAGATCCATGCTACATTCCATAAAAACACCGTTTTCTGCAAAAAATATAACTCCTCCCCCAGGTCCTCTATCACCTATCCTATAAGCAGGAGCAGGAGGCATACTCGCTACTATAATATTTTGTATGCTTTGTACAAGCTCAGGTATCTTATCAAAAAGTTCATCTTTATTTGTCACACGTAAATCTACTCCACCAGGCAGTTGAACCAATTCCGGATATGTATATAATGATATAGAAATACTTATTCTGCTTCCTATCCTGCCTATAGCACCAGACAAAATCTGAGTTCCATTTAACACTCTATTCATTTCTGCTGTTTTTTCACTTGCAGAAAATTCACCTAATTGGAATGCCATTTCTGTATTGATAAGTCTTTCTACATCCTGCCGTGGCACAACAGTAAATCTCCCTGCGTTTCTATTGGTAAATTCGTTACTGAACTGGCGATAGAAAAATGTAGATTCATTTCTGGATAAAATGTTATCTAAATCTTCTATTGGAAAAACTGCAATGCGTTCTTGCCCAAACGCCATTACTGTAATCAGTACCAAAAATACACAAATTAAAAACTTTTTCATAAAACCCTTCCTTACCTTTTGTTAATAAGAGCAATCAAATCTGATATATAATTACTATTCATACCTGTTTTCCAATCCCATTGTTCACTATTTAATAACAATGCTAATTTTTTTCTAAAATATTGAGGCTCTTTGATATTAGTCATATTAATTTTTGCTTCTATACAATCATTTTCATAAATACCTATCATTAGATAATTTTTATAATCCTCAAACATATTTTTTTCTGTTATTTTGTATATAACTTGATCATTTTTCCAATCAATACTGTTAAAAAACCCAATAGAATTATCTATTACGTGTAAATGAAAATGGTCAATAGATGAACTTCCTGAGATCGAAGCTCCTCCATGTTCAAAAATACAAAGTTTTGATGAAGAAAATATCCGGCATTTAACCAGCCATTTTAAACAATCCAATACATGAGCTCTCTCGATATTGGATGTTTTAGCAAAAGAATTAATATGTCTTTTTGTCAACACTAAAACATATGGAAAAACTTGAGGACCATATCCTGCTAATGCTAGAACATAATCATCAGAATACAATACCCTGTCTTCATATTGAAACTCTTCTCCTAATAGCTGTTTTGCGAGTTTAGGATTTTTTATTTCATCACAAAAAATACACATTTCTACCTCAAAACTAATGAATCATTATTAGTATCCCAGTCTATGAATGAGATAAACCCATTTATAATTTTATACTCGATACTGATTATTTCTAAACCAAAGCTGCGTAAATGTAAAATAAATAATTCTATTTTTTCTCTATTTCTTTCTAATTCCAGCATTGAATAATAAAACTGAGTTTTTATTTTTTCATCATTTATTTCATCAGAAGGATGTATCTCTAGTATTTTATAACGCCGCCCCCATTCAATTCTCTCTGCTCTTACATATGCAAAATCAGATTTATTTGACATTATTTCTATCAATCTGGGACTTCTATTCCATAACTGTTCTACTAACTGAGCAGAATAACGGTTTGTTTCATAAACGCAAAATCTGCCGGCAACACTAAAAACGCTGTCATCAATAAGAGTCTTACAAAACCAAATTTCATCAAATAAGCTTAAATAATTATTTGTCAACTTATTAGATAAATCATTAAATTCATTCAAATTATGTACTCTAATATTTGGAAGCATAAAATATGCATCATTTTTTACCAGCTTAACAACAAACAAGTTCTTATACAAATATTTTTCATAATGTATAATCTCTTTTTTTAATGCATAATAAAAATCAGCAATTTTATCAATGGAAAATCTAAATATTTGTTTTTCTAAATTTTCAATAGTTGTTAAGTTATATTCTGCCATCATTAAATATTTTTTCCATTTAAGCGGTAAAGTCTGCACAATAAAATAACTCCATTTATTATGAAAATTTCTTTAAAAATTCAGTTACAACAGGTAACATATTTTGAATAAAGTCATAATCTTTTATATCCTTTATTGGAACCCATTTAATATCACCAATAAAATCATCGATTACTTGACCCTCTGCGCTAAATACTTCGTTATCAGCCTCACATAACCTTGCAACTGCAACAATCTGCATATTGATTGGCTTACCATCTTTTGGTCTTTTTTGTACTTGCCATTGCCACACATAGAAAGGTTCTAGTGGTTTTATAGAAATTCCAACTTCCTCAAGCACTTCTCTTTTTATATGCTCATCTACATCTTCTCCAAATTCCATTCTGCCGCCGGGAACTTCCCATTTATTAGGCTGATGAGGATCGTCGGCGGATTTTTTTATTAGTAAGATCTTATCATTTTTTACGATAAATGCTTTTTGAGCAAAATAAAATTCTTTCATGTTTCACTCTATACTTTCAGCAAACTGTTTAAGCTGTTTTATAAGATCCTGTAATTCTTTATACTGGAGCCCATATGTGAAATATTTAATGAATTTTATATCAAATGGAATATCTTCACTTTTTTGGGTACACATAAACGCAGGTTTTCCAAGTGCATGAGCAATACCAAGCTCATAAAAAACATTTGGGTTTTTATTTGTACAGTCAGCAATTACAAATTTTGATTTGTTTATTTGATTCCAAATTTCTTGTATTATTACATCATCCTTTGTAATTAAATCGGCTCTCCATACATTATATCCAACTGGTTCTAAAGCATCAACAGAAACTTTGTAAACATCATTAGACCATTCTTCCACAAAAGGCATGATCACACATACAAGTTTGTCATCCTGCACAAACTCTGTTTTAGTAAAAACTTTAGGTTCAATTATCATAAAACACTCCTTAGATTTGTTTTTAATTTTATTAGTTAAAAACTTATGATAAGTTTTTAACATTTCTATTGCTTGAAAATTTTCCCAAAACTCAATTTTACCTGTTGGTTGAGAATATGTAGTAGAAAAGAACCCTTTATCTTTTATCATGTCTAAAATTTTATATACAGATTCTAGAATTGATAAATTTACTTTTTTATTAATAATTCCTATTTCCATAAAACAAATAACAGCGTATAAAAATATAATATGTGTATTTGCACTAAAGAAATCATTAATTTCATTGGTAATATTTATTTTTTTTACTAAACGGTTATCTGCAGGGATTTTAAAATTTTCCAAAAAATATTTACATTTTACACTTGCAATATCAAATACATCCTTTTTTTCTTTAAAATATTCGGGCATACAAGATATTGCCCATAAAATCATAATATTTTCTTTGTTTGTTTCGGTTATTACTTCGTCTAATTTATTTTGCTCACATATATTCGATAATATATTATTAAATCCATCTAAACAATTTTTTATACAATTATCTATTTTTTTGTCATTAAAATATTTTTTTACAACTGCTAAAGCAGTTATTGCCATAGCTGTCGCAAAAACACAAGTTTCTTTTTCATAAGATGTAGATTTAAATCCTTTCTTGTTTTCATCATAATTTACAAAAAGTTTATTTATCATTGATTTAACCAAGTCTAAATCCAATATATTTTTATCAATAAACGATGAAGCTTTAATAAAATTAGCTAATTTAAATGTAGTATTAAAACATTCTGTTCTTGTATCTTTGATTTTACTCTCATTTTCTGTATTTTCAGGTGCAACTTTTTCATTAAATATTTTACACAAATGATTTAGATATATTTTTTCTATTAAACTTTTATCTGCTTTATACTCGTCTCTTATATTATTTGATAAAAGTATTATTCCTTCGCAGGAGGCATAAACACCTGCTTTTCTATCTTCTTTTTGATGAGGTTTCCATTGTTCTTGCCAGCCATAACCGCTTGACCATATAGATTCATATGGATTTTCTGTAACGGTTTTTATCCCCTTATTAATTGCTTTTTCTAGCAATTTTTCTAATTCTGAATACTTCATTTAATTGACTCCATAAATACCTATTTAAAATTGTCGAACAGCACGGACTAAATAAATTTTAAGCTTGCTGTCGAACGCGTTAGTAGGTACGGATAAAACCTGAAAAAACGCGTTATTACTATTAAACTGAGATGAAGACCAGTAGTAAGAGCGGTCGATACTAAATCCGCCTATATTTCTACTTGTTAAATGCCTACTTATAAGAGTAAGTTCATCTCTGCTTGGTAAAAACCAATCAGTAAATCCATTAAAATCTAAACTTAAGCAAAGTTGAGCCGCTGTGTCTCTTACTCCTCTTCTATTCATTAATTCCACGATCAACTGCGTATTGCGCTTACCGGTGCCTACTCCTGTCCCAGTATTTGCTACATTTTGCCCACGTACTCCCCATACAGCTCTAAACTCTGTTTCTTCTGGCGCAGCTTCCAGATATCTCCATCCATTAGAGAAAACTCCCTTGTCATAAAAAATATAACCACCGGCAGGTCCTCTATCACCAATTTGATATGTTCTACTTGCTGTATTACCTCCGCCTGTTGTCCTTGTTCCCTGCGGTATCCTACGCATAATTTCACTAACAAAATCAGGCATTTTGGCTCTTGCGTCACTTTGATTTGTGAATTCCATCTCTCCTGCAGTAAGTCCTGTAGCTGTATTAACATCCAATATCCTTGCCATAAAAATATTTGTTCTGCCGTCATTTAACACAATTACTCTTACAATATAATTTGCGTTAAGTACTCTACCCATCTCAGCGCTTTTACTGTCATCTGACCAATCGCTTAACTGAAAATTATGCTCTGCAGCTATTGTTGCTAGTGCGCTTCTGTCAGGTACATCATAAGTGCCGTTATTAATAAAAGCGTTAATAAGAAAATCCTGCATGTTTTCTAACTCTAAATTATTAAGAGAAGTACGCCTGTTTTCGAACGGAGGAACTACAAGTCTTGGCTTTTGCCCAAACGCCATTACTGTAATCAGTACCAAAATTACGCAAATTAAAAACTTTTTCATAAAACCCTTCCTTGTTTTTTTATCTTTCCAATAAACTGGAAAGATAGTTATTTAAATGTTCGCTAAAAGCAGGAATCTGAATGTTTCTTTCCTGTAATCCGTTATTAATTATTCGTTCTGCATTTGTATAAGCCGCATTCTCTGCTCCTGCCAATGTTCTATGTCCTGATCTTCGCTCGCTAATGTTATAAGATACTAAAACTGTGTTAGAAACTGTATCTATGAGATTTGCTTCTATTGACATTCTTACCCATTCGTTGGGATTGCCGGGATATTCATTAGTTACTGTTACAAGAGTTATATTTGCTCTAAGAACATAACGGTAATTACTTCTTCTAATAATAAAACCTTGCGCAGAAACAGCTCTCGAAAAAACTCCATTTATTCTTCCCTGTCTGTCATTTGTAACTTCTATACCAATTGGGATAGTTTTGATAATTTCTAAAGCTTCATTTGTGTAATAAGCTGCATTCCTTATCAGATCAGGAGGCACACCGTCTAATAATCTTATTATCCTTGCATAAATAGAATTAATTTGTGCAGTTCTGCCTGCAATTCTAAATCTAATTACTCCTTCCAGAGAATTTTTTTCTGAGGCGCTTATATTAGTGAGAATATTTATTATTTGGATGTTTTCTAGTATAATTTCTCTGTAACTTTGAGCGCTTCTCCTTTTATCCATTACTGCAAGAGCATAGTAATCATTATTTGCGCTGTCATACCACACTTCCCTAATTTCTGCTCCTATAAGAGTATCAATATTAGTTGAAGTCCTGATAAATCCATGAGTATTTGTTCTTTCTGTCCACTCAGCTGCATCATTTCTTATAATTCTCTGCGTTTCGCTTAACCTAACTAATTCTGTTTCAATTGATTGTTCAAAAAACCCTGCAAGAGCGGCAAGAGCGTTTCTTTCTGCTGATACACGATCACTGCCAATACCTGTAATAGCAAGAAATCCAGTATTGTCATAAGATCCAAGATCATTAACCCATGCGGGTGCACCAGTTTGCGCCGTTAGAGTGCTAAGTACAAAAAATAAACAAATTAATACAAGTAGAAATAATTTATTCATTTAATTACGCTCCCTTCCTGTGATACGCATAAACCTGTTTTGCCGAATGGCAGTATTATCTTGAATCCTAATATTTGCTATGCGATTTTCTAAATTTCTTATACGATCCGAAAGTGCAGGATAAATATTACCAAGAGAACTCCTGTTACTGCCTTGATTCCTTTGTAGAATCCTTAAAACTTCCAGCAGTCCTGACGGAGAATAACCGGCATTAATCAATAAAATAATTGCAATTGTATCCGCTTCCAGTTCCTGCGGAATCGTATAACCGCTTCTTATAATAAAATCAAAAAAATCATTAGTATAATTATTAAAATCTAAACTGAGATTGTTATTAAATCCGGCTTGTTCAGCCATAACATCAACTTCTGTAATAAGTCTCATTTCTTCTATTGTTTTAATCCCATGTCTTAGCATTATATGAGCCGCTTCGTGAGCTATAATTCCTGCCAAAGCGTCTTCGGATGGAACAGCGTCTATTAAACCTCTAGTAATAAAAATATGCCCACCCGGAGACGCAAAAGCATTGAGCTCATTACTGTCGAGTATTGCGGCAAAATAACCATTATATGAGGCAGGCATTAATGAGTTTATAATAATAGCACTGCATATTTGATTTAAATAATTGGTAAGCTCATTATCTGATGTATATAATCTATAATTTGTAAGTATATTTACAGAAACAGCCCTGCCTATATAATATTCATCCATAGGGGTATAGGTTCTATCTGCTTCATTAATAATTCTTTCCATATCTATAAAAAAATCATCTGCACTATTATTTACTTCATTCCTTTGACCTTGAGAAAAAACGGGCAAAATAAAAACAAAGAGACAAACAAAAAATGTTCTAAAAATAATTTTCATATATTCAATTTATTAACACCCTGCATTCTGCACAGCTAAACACAGGGCGTTAAAAAAATTAAGGGCTCAGAGTTCTTTGCATTTCTGCAAAAAACTCATCCGAATTAATAGTCGCAGCAGCAGCTTCCGGGCTTCGGTTATAGGCAGCAACTTCGGCTCTTATAGCACGCACAAAAACGGTTTTATCATATGTATATAAACCCCAATATTCACCGTCAGGAGCTGTCCACTGTTGTCTTCGTCTTAAACCGGAAGTATCGGCGACTGCACGATTTATAATGCCGTTTTGAAGCCTCTGAAGAGTCTGAACATTATCTCCTGAGCCAACACGTTCTGTATAATTCCTTATTAACTGCTCTGTTGTGCCTGCCAGATATTGCGCCAGCTCCGCTCTAGCCAATGATAAAGCATCAGTGGCTTTTGCTGATGTAGTTCCATCCTTTCCTCCAGAAGTCACAAAGTACATTACTGCGTCTGTTTCTTCCGGTACTTCATTTACCCAATCAGGCATAGCGCTCTGTCCAAAAAGGATAGCTGCTGAACCTACAAGCATTGCCAAAATCATCAAAATACCTAGTAAATTCTTCATAAAAACTCCTCCTAAATTTGACTTTTTAAGCATTTTCATGCTTTTTTTCCAATATTGAGCATAATAACTCTAATAGTGACTATCAGTCAATAATATATTGACATTTTGTCCGTTGTCAATAGTTTATAGGCAATTAGTATATATAAAGATGGAGTTAAAACAGATTTTTATTCATAATCTAAGAAAATTCAGGATTTCTAAAGAAATCTCCCAGATGAAACTTGCCGAAATTTGCGATACTTCACCCAATTACATAGCGGCAATCGAAATTGGCCGCCGGTTCCCTTCCCTCAAACTAATCGAAAAAATAGGAACCGCTCTGCAAATTGAGCCTTACCGGTTTTTTATGGACGAATCGAGCGAAACCACTAACGAAATTGACGAGATAATCAGTTTTGTCTCCAAACTGCCGGAACAGCAGCGTTTGAGCATAATAAACAGGATAAGCATTTAATACTGACTTTTTTGCAAAAATGTTTTACTCTTAACTAATGGCAAATTTCAATTTTGACAAAGAAAAGATATCGCGCAATCTGTACATCTTTTTGCTGGGCGCCGCGAGCGTTCTTGTATTTATTCTGGCAATCGGCACTATTATCGGGGTGGCGCGTCCGCGCGGATCTGATCCGCTTATTGTGTTCGGCGGTTCACAGCAGGTTTCGATTGTTAACTTAAACGAAGACGATATCCGTATTTTTGCGGGGCTTGGGCGGCTTAGGATTCCTCTTTCTAATCAGTCAACTATGGTTATCTCTGTAGAGTTTCCTTACTATGCGGGTGATATTTCTTTTACCGAAGAACTTGCCGCCAAAACAGGATCGCTTAGGAATGACATTACATTATATTTTTCATCTCTTCCGGAAGAAAATATTATTCAGATAGACGAAGATATTGCAAAAGCGGAAATAATTAAAAAGTTCAATACTACTCTGCGTCTTGGCAGAATAGAAGCATTGTTTTTTAGTGACATGATGATAATTGACGCAGCGGGAAATTAAGCAACTTTTGCACCATAGTTGTGTCAAAATAAACACTGAGGGAGTTTTGTATGGATTATACATCAGCGGCGGCTCAGGTAATTATCGCGATTATCCCAATCGTAGGCATTGTGATGGGAGCGGTTGTGATTTTTTTCTATCTTTTATGGAATCACCGCCGGAGAACATTGTTAATTAAAGCCGGACAATATGTCAAACCTGACTTTAATCTTCTTTCTTTTAGCTTGTTATCCGGTCTTCTTTTAACCTGTGTTGGAATTTCCTTAACTGTACTGCTTTCTTTAATTGCAGGCGCATCATATGGTTTATTAGGCGGAATCATCCCTCTATCAATGGGTATCGGCCTTTTGATCCATTATATTATAAAGCGCAGTGAACAACGGGGTTAACGAAGCTGAATTTAACGATCAGTTAATAGTCAGCCAAATTGTGTCGGGGCAAAAGGATTTGTTCCGTCTTTTAGTAAGACAGTATGAAAAAGCTGTCTTTGGCATGGGGATGAGTTTTTTTCGTAATTCGGAAGATGCGTCGGATTTTACGCAGGAGGTTTTTCTTAAAGCCTTTCGCAGTCTTTCTAGTTTTGATGGAAGAAGCCGTTTTTCTACGTGGCTTTACAAAATTGCCTACAATACTGCATTGAATGAGGTAAACAGAAGAAAGGAATACCAAAGCCTTGCAGAAGAAGATTCTGATAAACTTGTTAACAGCGGAGAAACGCCGGAAAGGCTGGCTATCCGCAATGCCGTGAGGGAAGCGGTGCAGGCGGCAATAAAAGAACTGCCGGAACGTTTTAGGGTGTGCGTTGATTTGTTCTTTTTTTACGACCGTTCCTATCTTGAGATTGAGGCAATTACAGGAATTCCTGTAAATACCATAAAGTCTCACGTTTTTAGGGCGAAAATATTATTAAGGGAAAAACTGGAAGCCCTTAAAAGGAGTATAGAATGAATTGTTCAAAAATTATGGAAATGTATTACGAAGATGACGAAAACTCTTTTTCTCTGTTAAACCAGTTCCAGATAGTTCTGCACACTTTCTTTTGCCCGCATTGCGCCGAAGAAATAGAAAACTATAAATCTGCTCTAACTATAATGAAAGAAGATTTCTTTCCCGCTCCTTCTGCAGAAACCGAAAATTCTATAATGACGCTTGTTAACAGCGAACAAACCGAAAGTTCTTACTCTCCGTCATTTATACCGGGAGTTCCGTCAACGAGGGGCTGGGTTATCGCAGGTATTGTTTTGATAGTTTCTTTTGTAACAGCCTTTTTTGGATTTGATTTTCAGAAACTTGCAAGCGAATCCGGCATGTCGTTTATGCTTCCTATGGGGATCACAATCGGACTTGTTCTTACCACATACTGTATTCTTTTTATCGGAAGCCACTTAAAGGAATTGTCAGAACGCTTTGGACTGTAAGTTTTTTAAATTTTTTCTCATAAAATTACTTGTAATAATTTTTCTTGTAACTTCCTGCTCACAGCGCCAGCACTCAAGAACAGAAATTGCACTTGGAACAATCTGCTCTGTCACTCTTTACGAAGACGGACATTTTATTATTTACGAAGAAATATTCAACAGAATCAATGAGATCGAAAACTTAATGAGCGTTAATATCGCGGACTCAGATATTAGCCGCATTAACGCCGCGGCAGGAATGGCTCCTGTGATCGTACACAAAGATACTTTTTTTGTAATTGAACAAGCTGTATATTACGCAGAACTTACAGGCGGCGCTTTTGATCCGTCAGTAGGAGCGATTGTCTCGCTTTGGGGGATAGGAGGAATAAATCAGCGTCTTCCTTCAAACGAAGAGATAGAAACTGCACTGCCTCTTGTAAATTTTAATAACATTATTCTTGATAAAGAATCGAACAGCGTTTTTTTAACACAAAAAGGCATGGCTTTGGATTTAGGCGCTATCGCTAAAGGTTACGCTGTTGATGAAACAGTTAAAATAATAAAAAACGCGGGTATTAAAAGAGCAAAAATTGATCTTGGCGGCGATATTTATATGCTGGGCGAAAGAAAAGACAGAGCTCCATGGCGTGTTGGAGTTCAAAACCCTGACGGCGATCAAGGCGAAATTATCGGTTTTATCCAGGTAAAAGACTCAAGCATTGTAACATCCGGCACTTATCAGCGTTTTTTTATAAAAGACGGAATACGTTATCATCATATAATCGATACAAAAACAGGATACCCTGTTCAAAACGATCTAGTATCAATTACGATAATTATGTCTTCTGCAATGGAAGCTGACGCTCTTTCTACAGCGGCTTTTGTTCTTGGTTATAACAATGCAAAACTTTTATTTGATAAGATACCTGCAATATCTGCGCTCTATGTCTTTAATGACGACAGCGTTATTACAGACGGCATAGATTTTACGCTTTTAAAATCAACAACCCCGCCCTAAAGGGACGGGGTATGTTGTTCTTAAGAGGTATTTGCATTCGGGATTTAATACCTTTAATAAGCGCCATGAATGGCGTGGTATTAAACCCCTCAGCATGAATAAAATATTCCGCATAATAGATACGAGAGAATAACTGTAATTGCAATTAAAATAAATCCAATTGGTTTTGTTTTTTGATTAGAGCTTTCTGCTGTTACACTTAACGAGAGCAGTAAACTGTCAATCCTGGCGATTAGATTTTTTTCTGTAATTTTGTGTTTTCCTGCCAGCAGAACAGAAAACATCTGCAAAGACTGCGCAAGTACAGTTCCAAAAGCGCCCGGCAGTTTTAAATCCTGTCTTACTGTTATTTTTGACAGCATTACAAGAGCTTGCAGCGTAACTGCTCTGTGAACTCCAGCTTCTAATGCGCCTGATGTAATTTTAAAAGTTCCTATATTGAATAATGTATAACCGTAAGGAATTATCAGATTAAATGTTATAATAAAAAAAGTAATTAACACTGTAAAAACAATATTTATATTTTTCCCGCAAAGATAAGATAAAAACAAAAAAAATAAAAATTGAATAATCCGTGATTCTGCAGAAGGGTTAAAAAGCACCGCCGGCATTATTAAAAGCCCTGTGATAAAAAGAGCTTTTGCGCTAAATAGAGTATTATATATTCCGATTCGCTTCATAAACATTCCTGTACCATTGCGACTTTTTTACAAAGATTTCGCAAAAAATTCCGAGAGAAATTCCCGTAATAAGACCTGCAGCCAAAAACGGCGGGGCAATATAAATTACATTATTTTTAAAAATAAAAAACCATGCGAGTAAAAGCTGCGAAAGATTGGAAACAACAGCCCCTGCCGTTCCAATGCCTATAAATGATATACGAGAAGCCAAAGCCTTTCGCAGAAAAAACATTAAAAATGCCGACATGAAAGTGCCAAAAAAAGAAAAAACAAAAATATAAGAAAAAAGCGTGCCTGTTATTAATGCCTGCCCAACAGTTTTTATGCAGATCAAAACAATAAATTTGCGAAACGATAAAACATCAATTGCAAGCATTAAAGGCAGATTAGCAAGCCCTATCCTCAGAAACGGAAGCGGTTTTGGTATCATATATTCTATTGCTGATAAAAAAAGGCAAAATGCGCCGAGTACTGCAAGCGTTTTTTCGGTATTAAATTCAATGTTATTATCTATTATTTTATTATCTTGTAACTGCGTCAATCTCTTCATCCGTCTTTTTTGCCCCTGTTATAACAAGAAAAACATTGTTAGGAAGACAAGCAGACCACTGCCCGTCGTTTGTAACAGCGCCGTAAGCAACACAGGTTTTATTAGCACATGGAGACGATTCTATCCATGCCTTATGTTCATTAAGCCGTACGATTGTATCACCGAGAGGGCCCGAGACAGCTATTGTCTCGCTTGTATTAATTGGAAAAATCCATTCTCTGTTTTGTCCTTGAATTACAACAAAAGACTCGTTTGCAGGCTTCATGTACGCCGTATAGGCGGCAAAAAAAGTTATGCCTGCTACTATCAGAATAATTATTATATCAAATATCTTAACCCAGCTTTTCATTACTTTACATTATACCATAAAATCTATACATTGTCTTTATGAAGAAAATATCACTTACAGGCATTAAACCAACAGGCGACTTGCATATCGGCAATTATTTCGGCGCTATAAAACCGGCGCTGGAACTGGCAAAAGAATACGACGCGCGTTACTTTATCGCCGATTATCATGCTCTTAACACTATGAAAGATCCAAAAGAATTACATTCTACTATAAGGCAGGTAGCAGCCGGCTGGCTGGCTTGCGGTTTAGATCCGGAAAAAGTTATTTTTTACAGACAAAGCTCTATCCCGGAAGTTTTTGAGCTTACTACAATACTAATGTCATTTACCGCTAAAGGTCTTATGAACCGCGCTCACGCATATAAGGCCGCCGCTGCCGAAAATAATGAAAAAGGCGATGATACAGACGCGGGTATTAATATGGGGCTTTTTACATATCCTGTTTTAATGGCGGCGGATATAATTATTTTTGATTCTGATATTGTACCAGTCGGAAAAGATCAGGTTCAGCATATAGAAATGGCGCAGGATATCGCCCAGTCTATAAATGCCAATTACAATCAGCAAATTTTAAAAGTGCCTCAGGCAGGGGTACAGGAAGATTCTGCTGTTATACCGGGACTTGACGGACGCAAGATGAGTAAGAGTTATAATAATGTCATTCCGCTTTTTGCGCCCGAAAAAACATTAAGAAAAACAATTATGCGCATAACAACCAACTCTCAGACTGTAGAGGAACCTAAAAATCCTGACGAAAGCCAGATTTTTTCGCTTTATAAATTATTTGCAGACACAAACGAACAGTCCGCTCTTGCAGCCCGTTACCGTGCAGGCGGCATGGGCTGGGGAGAAGCAAAAGAAGAGTTGTTCAATGCTGTAAACCGTACACTCTCCCCAATTCGTGAACGTTATGATTCTATTATGGCTGACATTCCCGCGCTAGATAAAATTTTAGAAAATGGAACGCAAAAGGCGCGTCCAATTGCCGCAGATGTTCTTAATCGTTTAAAAAAAGCAGCAGGGATACTTTAATGTCAAAAAAATTACTAGTCGCTTCGATTGGGTGCGGCAACATGGGTTACGCTTTAATGAAAGGAACTGCATCCGGCAGCGATACTCAATTATTTATTACCGACGCTGACGCGGAAAAAGCAAAAGCTTCGGCTGAGCTGCTTGGCGCAGAAGTTTTAAAATCAAACGCAGAAGCGGCGGAAAAATGCGATATTATTTTTCTTGCCGTCAAACCGCAAGTTTTACAGGCAGTGTTAGCCGAAATCGCTCAAACAATAAAAAAAAGATGTGATTCCGGCAATGCGCCTGTTTTAGTTTCGATGGCAGCCGGCTGGTCTATAGAAAAAATTCAAACTGTTTTAAATGCAAAAACTCCCGTTGTACGGATAATGCCAAATACTCCCGCTCTTATCGGCAAGGGTATGATTGTTATGTCACATTCGCAGGAGATTGCCCCGGAAAAATTAAATCAACTGGAAAAAATTCTTGGCGCTGCCGGCATTGTTGATAAAATAGACGAACGTTTTTTTGATGCAGTTACAGGTCTTTCCGGTTCCGGTCCTGCGTTTGTTTATTTGTTTATAGAAGCGCTCGCCGACGGAGGCGTACGCGCCGGACTTCCAAGAGACAAGGCTCTTCTTTATGCAGCGCAGACAGTTTTTGGATCGGCTGCAATGCTCAAAGAAACAGGAAAACATCCGGGCGAATTAAAAGACATGGTAACATCTCCCGGCGGCACTACAATCGCAGGGCTTCTTTCTTTAGAAGACGGCGCTTTCCGCGGCACCGTTATAAAAGCAGTAGAAGCTGCATGGAAACGTTCGATAGAACTTGGCATTTAATAACAAATATTTCAAATAACTGTAACTTTTGTTGCCCTAAAACGTTGAGCGCCGTCACGCTTGCTTCTATCCGGATCTTCTTCTACAGAATACTTTACATTCATTCCAAATTTTAAATCCGGAAAATCGCAGTTGGCTACCCTGCTGTAATGAAAAAATATATTGTTGCGGTCTTCGTCTTTTATAAAGCCAAAACCGTTTGGATTTATACTGAATATTGTCGAAGTAAACTCTTCTTTGTTTTCTTCTATTGTTATACCGGTACTGTCATCGCTCTTAAAGCTGGAAACAGCAGGTGTTCTATCATAGATTTTTTCCGGAACAAACAAATCTTTTGTATATTCATTATCCTGCTGTTCTATTTTTTGGTGCATGGGAACAGCAAAGAAAACTTCTTCCTGCAGCTGACGCGATGTTTTTGTTTCTACAACATCTCCGTTTTCGTTATGATACGAAAAATCCCAGCAGATAAGCATTACCTGCGTTCCTACAGTATGCAGTTTTCTTACAAGCGGAACATAATCGCCGTCGCCTGCAACCAGAACAAGAATATCAAAATGCTTGTAAATTGCTAATTCGTAGGCTTCCAGCGCCAGCCAGACATCTATACCTTTTTCCTGAACAGAATTATTTTCTCCAAAACGCAGGGGAAGATAATGACTAACAATGTTTTCTCTCATTAGAATGTCTTCGAATACTCTTTCGCTCTGCACTTTTTCGCCGAGCTCCCTTGCCGAGGAGCGGCCTTTAAAATAATGCGCGTCAATTATTCTGCACTGGCGCATGTCTGTTTTTGTAAGAGCCGCGACTTCGCTTCTAATAAAATCATGAAGCCCGCTGATACTGATTCTCGACTTTTTTTCGTGTTCGTACTTGTAATAATTACTTACTTTGTAAAAATAATAACCGTCATAAAAAATGCCTATTCTTAAAATATCCAATAAATTCTTTTCCATAGTTTAATAATAAGAGATATTTAAATAATAGTCTATTGGAAAAAGCAAAGCTTTTAAAACACAGTCTTAAAACACAGTTAATATGCAGAAAAAGGAACAATTTCTGTAAGCTGAACCCTAAAACGGGCGGAGGCGACCCAGCGGCCTGAGTCAATATAAAATCTTGGGAATGCGGCAAGGCTTATAAAACCTTTTGCTTCTTTTGGGCGGTTTCTTTCGCTGCCTCTAAGCATTCCTCTAAGAGCGGCTCTCGCGGCATCTTCCAGCGCCATTTTTTTTATAGCAATCCAGCCCGGGTATTCATCCAAATGAGAAGGGGCAAAACCTGTACCCTGCGCGTTTCTGATCATACCCGAACGCCAAACCTGCATCCGCCGCTGTAAATTATCGTTTAAGTGATAATCTGCCCAAAGCGAAAAACGCGAATCCCTTACATCTGTATCAGTTATCCTCATTGCAGGATCGCCGAAAGGAATAGAGCCGAGCGCTTCGAGTTCAAGTACTTCGTCTATCTGCCTTGCTCTCTCTCCGATTTCATAATTAAATGACCATCCGTAAATCATAGAAGAGAAAAACAGCGAAGCTTCTTCCAGCGCGCGCCGGCTTGCCGCTTGAATATCAAGCGGGTATTCTTCGTCAACATGACCTGCATAAATTGGTTCTAAATCTATATAAACTTCGCCGCGGATTACATATTGATGTCTGCTCCACTCACTGCCTTGGGCAAAGAGAGAGAAAAAAGGTATAAACAGGAGTAAAATCGGTAAAAAGCGGTACGCGCCGTAATGGAACATACTATAATATCGGTTACTTCTTCCCTGAGTACAGGGTAAATTCCATTTTTTCCTTGTTCTGGGTAAGCATATTAAGCCACAGGTTTTTCTTTTTTGTAATTTCTTTGCTCTTTCGTCCGATTCCGCGGAGTTTTTCGTAAATCGCGGCGCCGTTTTTAGCGGCATTCCATGTCTTATAATGGTCGCCATGAAAAATCGAAGCCGCTTTTTCGTCAACTTCTTTATCTATGTGTTTTTCGAAGGCATTAAGCAAAAGCTGGTATTTTTCGGTTACACCCTGTAAGTAATCAAGAATTAATCTGTCAAAACCTGTTATCTTTTCGCTTATGCTGACAAGATTATTTAAAAAATCTACAGCTTGATAGTAATCTTCGTTAACGCAATAGGACTTCATCGCAAGACGGCAAAGCTGAATATATGATTCGTTTGTTATCGTCTGCATTCCCTGAATGGGCTGCGGAGGAGTAACAGAAAACTTAGGCATACATTGGGCAACTCTCGTAAGGAGTTCCATTAAATCCTGATAAATACGCTGTTCCCACAAATTTTCCCTGATAGAAGAAAACAGCTTAGTCATATCATCTGCAAATTTTTCTTTATAGCGTTCGTTCTTTTCGAAAACAACTTCGCAGGTTGGAATCATTACCCCTTTAAATTCAATATGACCTGTATCAAAAAAGTAAATTGAATCATTCTGTGCAAGAATGCATTTTTGATCTTTGTTTTCCTTGCTTTCTTTTTCGTAGTTCATCATTACCTGTTTGGCAATCATAATCCTTGAATCATGCGGCGAAAGTTCATTCGCTCTAGTCTGAAGGCGCGCGCCGGAGTTAAGCAAGAACCCTGCAAGGTTTCCCCTCTCTGTAATAATAAGGGGACTCTGCGTATTGCCGCCAGTAATCCCCGCTGTAATCTTAAATATAGGAAGCGCATCGGCATTGCCCGTGCGTTTTGTAGAAATTGCAGGATCGCCTACGATTTCGGACTTTCCAAAATAATCGATTATACAAAGCGTAACTTTCAGCGCATCTGTAGCGGAAGCGGCTACAATAACCATTTCATCCCCGCGTTCCCTTTGACTGATAGCGCCGCATTGGGTAGAAATACGCTTTATTTCGTTTTCTATAGCCCAGTCCAAGGTGTGCATCATAGAAAGGTTTTTTCTGGATTCCATGCAGAATTTGGTATATCCGTGAATATCGCACATAGCGACATAAAGGTTAGAAATTTGAAGCGTTCTTTTTAAATCGCCGGCTTCCGGAAAATCCCTGTCAGGAATAACCATTTCTTTCCAGAGTTTTTTATGGGTATTGGGGCAGATGGCGGCAAAAAAACCCCAGTTGGTCCGCTTAAGAAGCTGAAAAGCCCTCATGATAACAGGGTGAGTCCATTTATCACGCATTACAGGCGCGACAAGTTCTCTCATTTTTGAGAAAGTAGTTAACTCCTTTGCTACAATTTTTTCATATAGAAAGGAGAAGAACTCATATTCTGTCATTCCGCTGTTGTATTCGCTTATGTCTCTCACAATTAATACCTATGTTTATTATACTATAGGCTTTAAAAAATTAATAGCAAAAAATCAAAAAATTGTTGTTAATCGGGTCTATATAAGATATACTAAAATAGATGGAAACAGCCGCCGCCCTGAATAATTCCGCAGTCGCCCTAACCGAGGCAAATCAGCCTTTTGATGCAATCCCTTTATTCCGCGAAGCGCTTACTCTTGAGCCGGAAAACCCGTTTCTTTGGCTGAATTTGGGCATTGCCCAGCAGAAAACGGGGGACTATACGGAGGCTATAGAATGTTTTCAGCGTTCACTTGTAATTGACCAAGACCTAACCGAAGCATGGCATTCGATGGGGCTTATTTATTATGAATTAGGCGAATTTCAAATTGCCCGTGAGTGCTATAATTCCGCTATAAAATGCAATGATAAAGACCCAAAAATATGGAATAATCTGGGTGTTATTTATTTTAACGAAAATAATCTCGAAGAAGCCCGCAATTGCTTCGAAAAATCAGTGAGCCTGTGCCCCCAATATTACGACGCGCTGTTCAATCTGCGTGATACATGCAGGGAATTAGGCGACTTCCGCGCCGCGGCAGAGTTTGAACGGATACTTTCCAGTTTATGAAGGTTTTATACGCCGCAGAGATTGTCGGCAAGACAGGTGTCTACACACTAAAAAAAACTTTACCGGAACTAAAAAAACAATATCCTTGGGATTTTTTAATTGTCTGCGCTGACGGAGCGACAGGAGGAAACGGTTTAGGCAGAAACCATGCCGCTTATATTCACAAGTTAGGCGCTGACGTTATTACCCTTGGAGACTGCTGTTTTTTTAAAAAGGATTTGACAGAAAATATCGATAAAACTCACTATGTATTACGCCCGGAAAATTTAAATTCCGATGCTCCAGGTATTGGATATAGAATATTTAAAACAAATACCGGCGAAAAAATAGCAGTTGCGGTTTTACTCGGGCAAAACGGTTTTACAAGGCTTCATGCTTCCAGCCCGTTTGATACTCTTCCTTCATTAATAGAAAAAATAAAAAAACAGACCCCGCATATAATAATTGATTTTCATGCGCAGGCGAGCGCAGAAAAAAAAACTTTTTTCCATGCCGCTGACGGTCTTTGTTCTGCAGTCATAGGATCGCATACAAGAGTCCAAACATCTGATGAGGCAATTATGAAAAACGGAACGGCTGTAATAAGCGACGCAGGGCGCACAGGCAGTCAGCAGTCTGTCGGCGGCTGCGATATAAACTCAAGGATAAAAGAATATTTAACAGGGATTCCGGATTGGACAAAAGACGCGTCAGAAGCGCCGGAACTGCAGGGCGTATATATTGATATTGGCAAAGACGGAAAAGCGCTTTCTATAGAACGTGTCAGGATAACGAATCAAGATTAATCCCTAATAATAAGATTAAACTTGATATTTTTAATATCTTCTTTAAAGTCTTCTCCGCATTCTATTATAATTTCGTTCTTTTTAGTCGTTATCCAGTTTACAGTAACATTAACAGCGTTTTTTGAATTGTCCATATCTAAAAACATGTTTAACAGCACTTTAACGGTAGAACTGCTAAAGTATTTTAATTCGCAGTCAAATGTAAGAGAATCATAGTTTTTTGCGAGATATGCCGCAAGCCAGTCGTTTATATCTTTAAAAAACGCAAGTACATTTTCGTGGTAACTTTCTCCTTCCAGCTTCATGTACCTGTTTTCTTCATCGATTAATACATACGGCGTAAGGTCTGTTTTTTCTCTTTCCAGTCTAAATGCTTTTGTCATTGTTTTCTCCTGTTTCTCCTATTGTTACACAAAATATAAAAAATACCAGCCCTTCTTTATAAGGTTTAAAAGAATATTCCATATTTATACTGCTTCGGCGGGCGACTTCTATAAAACCAAGTCCTGCGCCTTTGCTTTTTACATTATTGTCTTTTAGTTTCATTTGTTCTTTATAATAAGCCCTGATTTCGTTTTTATTCAGCGTATTTAAATAATCTATTCTATTTTTAATTAATCCTTTACTATCATGGGCGATTACATTGCAGGATTGTAAAATATAGGCTTTTCCTTCTTTTGCGATTACAAACATTCCTTTTGGAAGCCCTTCATTGTCATTTTCGTCAGAATACATCATCATATTGTTCATTTGTTCTATGCATACAGAATAAACTTTTTGCAGTAAGAGAGCGGATATACCGTCAGCTGAGAGGCGTTTTTTTAATGAGAGAGCTATAGCGCTTATATTTTCCGGCCATAGTCCGCCGTTATAAACAAGCAATATATTATTATGGTTTAAAGGTAATAAGCTGGAGATCATCTCGTCTTGCATTATTCCCCCTGTGGTTTTCGAACTCTATATAGATTTTTTCTGATATTACGCTCTGGCTTTCGTTATGATTTTCTAAAATTATTTTTTCCAGTATTTTAAATCCAAACGGGAGAAGTTCATCATTGCCAAACTGGCTGTCTAACTGGCTTCCGATTTGTTCATACAGTCCGTCTGATACTATATAAAACTTGTTATTTGGATTCTCTTCTATAACAGTAACATCTATCTGTTCTTTGTTTATTAAAGCGCCGCTGCCTACCCTCAACTTTTGCCCGCGCAGTCTTTGGATATTCTTACCGTCACAGATAAATACATTTGTATTTCCGGATGAAATTTTTACAGCTCCTTTCTTAGAAATATATAAAACTGCCAAATCACATCCGTCATTAATTACCAATCCTTTACTTGCTCTTTTAGAACTGACATTAAGCTCTGCAATAAGTTTTTTTTCGAGTTCCCATATAATTTGAGCGGTATCTTTATAATTACTGTCATCGATCAATGTCTCAAACGCAGAAACTACTAGCATTGTTAAAAGCGCGCCGGGAGTACCATGACCTGTGCAGTCGCAGACACAGAGAACGGTTCCGTCATTAAAATTTTTAAGCCAATAAATATCACCGCCGACAATATCTTTTGGTTTCCATATACAGGAATAATCGGTAAATGCTTTTTTAAATGTATCATCCAACGGCAAAAGATTTCTTTGAATCTTGCCAGCATACTCTATGCCGGATACAAGATTCATATGCTCTTTTAATTTTTCTGCCATCGAATTAACAGCGTCTTTTATATGATCAAACTCATCGTTATAATTGCCTTCTATTCTTGTATCAAGCCTGCTTTCTGCAATCCTTCCAAGCCCGTAAACAAGATGTTTTATCGGTTTTAATAGTTTTCCTATTATTAAAAACGCAGTAATAAACATCACTGTCAAAGAAAATAACAGTACTCTTATTGTCTCTATAAGGATTCGGTTTAGCTCGCGGTAATAATCATAATACGGCACCAGTCCAACAACAATATTTTTATTATCGCTTTTGTATCCCGCATAGTATCTTTCTTCATTAATTTCTATCCAAACAAAACCGCTTGAGCCGCTTAATCTTTTAAACCAGTCTTCTTCTGTCACATCTTTTCCATTTTCATAAATATCCGGATGAGATATAATCTTTCCTCCAGAAATTAAAAACCCAAAGCCGTTATCTCCGATTTTAGTCTCGTTTATAATTTTTTCTATATTAATCTGCTCCTGCAGCCTTCCTATTACATCTGCATTAAAACCGGCTTGGATAAATCCGCCGTTAGAAAGGCTTACGCCGGTAAAATGAGTAATTTCGCCCTGCGATAGATCATGAAGTATCGAAGCCCGCGGCTCTTCGCTGATTTCTTTAACTGTTCCTTCTGTCAGAACCATATAAATACTTGTTGTTTCTGTTGCGGTATAACTATCGCCGATATATTCCGGTATACTGCTGTTTATTATATTCCCTCTGGAATCTGCAATATTAAGTTCAATTATATCCAGCTGCAAAGACAGCTCTTTAAGTTCGGCTGGGGTTATTCTAAAGTTCCTTCCTTCCAGAATTACCGCTACAGTTCTTGCAATTGCTATATGTTTATCGTTTAATGTCTGCTTAGTAGACTCCATTATAACATCAAGATGATTAATCTGCGCTAGAATATTACCTGTAAATATTTCCAAGTTTGCGTTTGTTTTTCTTCTTATCGCAGAACTTAACATCCTATAGTCTATAAAAGCTATAAACAATATCGAAAAAATAAATATCGTAACTATGGGAATTAATATTTTTGTTTTAAAACTAAGCCGCAGGTTTTACTCCTTCTTTACGCTTGAGTTTAAGTCTGAGTTTGAACTTGAATCTGATTTTGAACCTGAACTCAAGCTTAACAGCTCCAGTTTTTTACTAAAGAATTGAAACACAAAAGAAATTGCCACAAGTGTTATTCCAAGCGCAAAGTATGAAAAAATCCTAAAACCTTGGGTTAGCCCTGATAGATCTACGATGAAGAGCTTAATTACAGCAAAAATTGCAAGTATCAATCCAAAACGGCGTATAAAGGCAAAACGTTTAATAAAACCGTAAACAATCCACGCAAATGCCGCTAATACATAAATAATGCTTATAACCGCGCTAGAAAAACTTAAATTAAACTGCATTACAAGATTTTGCGAAAGAAGCACTACAAAATATCCCGAAACTACGAGAGGGAGAAACTCTATTCCTTTTCTTCTTTGAGTAATTATTATCTTCATCGCGTCACGCATAGCAAGAACCGATAAAACGCCAAGCACAATAAGAATAACGATTCCTATCGCAATAAGACCATAATTATCCGGATCTGCCGAAAAATATCTGTAAGAATATGATCTGTTTATAACATTGTTAGTAAACATCCAAATAATGCCTACCCCGTACAATATTATAGAAAGTATTTTTATTCCAAACTCAGAAAACATTTTTATACGCGAAATAAAATATGCAACAAGAAATATTGCTGTCACAGAAGCCGCTGCAACAAGATATCTTATCTGAAACGCTTGTTCATTTGCGTATAATGGGAGCAGTTTTTTTCCAAGTTCATGAATAATATATACAATGTATCCGCAAAAATTAGCAATAACAAAATATTTATAAACAGAGGCGAATTTGCTGTTCATCATTTTTTTTGCCATATATACGCCTAAGATTATTAAGCTTGCAAGAGTAATCGCAGTATATTTCCAAACGAACAATTCGCTCCAATTATAATCCATAAGGTCAAAGAGTAAAAATACACCCAAGCATAATGAGCATATTATAGCTCCTGCCTTTTTAAACTTTTTATCGTCTTTTAAGATTCCGTAAACAGAAAGCGCGACTCCTTCTGCAAGCCATCCGAGCGTAAGCCACATACGTCCAAACTGCATTGGAATAATTAATGCCACAAACGCAATAGAAGTCAAATAAAACAGCACTTTTACAGGTTTTTCTTGCGGTGAGAATTTTTTTTCTAGTATTATGCTTAAAAGTATATAAACTGCGGCAAAGGAAACAGCCAAAAGCCCTGTATATTTTTCCATATCGAACATTAAAAATATTACGTAAATTATTAAAGCGCTGAATACAGTATTAATAGACAGTAATACAATATCAGATTTTTTAAATCTTGCTTTTGTATGATATGTGCCTATTATTGGAATCGCAGTATAGATTAAAAAGGCAAACGACGCATAAATAAAGATTAATGCCCTTGATGCATCAGGATTATCATAACTGACATAATCATTATATTGAATACTTATTATAAAAGTTACGAGTATATTTAGAATTAAACCAAAAAAAGCGGCTACGCGCCATTTTCTGCTCCAAGAAATACCAAGAGCGAATAAGTTAAGAATCGCAAAATATGCCATTGCGGCATACATTAATTCTCTGTTTTCTAAAATCGAAAAAAACGGAATATAACCGCCCACCAGCGCAAAAACCGCGACTAACTGCGAATTGTACCGTACAGACAGAGTAAAAGAACCCATTGTAAGCGCGACGCAAATTACAAGAGAAAGATACATAGGCAGAACTTGCAGATAAAAATAACTTATCGCAAGAGCCGCAAACATTATCGCTATCCCGCCTGCCGAGATACCAAGAGAAAAAGCGTTTGGCTTCTTTTGATTTAGATATTCTCCTACAACCAGCATTATCGCGCCAAATGAAAAAATCATAATGCTCTTTAAAATATCAGATACATTAAAATAGGCATAACGCATAGCTGTAATCGAGCCTATTACTAAGAGCGAAATACCGATTACATTTAAAACATTAAGCCCAACAAATCTTTCTATATTATTTTTTTTAGAGACAGCTATTATCTGCTCTTCGGTTATTTCTTCTTTTTTAAGTGCGTCAAGCTGTTCTTTTTCTTCGTCAGAAAAAATATTATCCGCTTTTGCGGTTCTTACCCGCAGTTCTGTTACTTTTTTATCCAAAATAACCGAAAGCTCATCGAGTTTTATATTAAACTCATCTTTTATATCCAAGTTATTTTTTTCTAGTACATCTTTAATATTTTTTATTCTTTCTTTTACATTTCTTTCTATGTTTGATAATTTGTCAAGTTCACCGTCGATTTCAGAACTAAAATAAACTTTTAATTTGCCGGCTGTATTGTTAACAATCGAGACTTTCTCGTTAAAAATATGTTCATACAAAGTATTTTTAAGGCTTGAGTTTTGATCGATTAACTGAGCCGCTTCTTTATTAATTTTATCAAATTCATTCTGCAGATTAGCTATCTGCGCAGAAAGTTCATTGTTCTCTTTTGCGATATCGCTGTTTTCGAGGGTTTGACACTCTTTGTCTATTTCTGCGGCAATGTTTCTTTGCAGTTTTGAGATATCTTTTAGATTCTCTGTAATTTTCATAATTTTCTCCTAATATCCTGCAGCTTCACTGCCGGTCAACAGCTTAACAGCAGAACTCGTTCCAATACGGGAAGCTCCTGCATTAATAAAAGCAATAATATCCTCGCGCGTTTTTATTCCGCCTGCCGCTTTGATTTTTGTTCCGTTACCTATATGTTTTTTGAATAACTCTATATCCGCAAGAACCGCGCCTGCACTCCCAAAACCTGTAGAAGTTTTGATAAAGTCTGCGCCTGTCTCTGTTACAATTTGGCAGAGGCGTATTTTTTCTTCTTCTGTTAAATAACAAGTTTCTATAATTACTTTTAGTATTTTGCTGCCGTCAGCTTGCGGACAAGCTTTCTGCGAACAAACTTCTTTAACAAGTTTTATTTCTTCTTTAACTAAATCAAAGCGTTCGCCTTTTACATTACATACATTAATGACCATATCAATTTCGTTTGCGCCGTTAGCAATTGCGTGTTCTGTTTCATTGACTTTTGCCGCCGTCACAGAATAACCGAGAGGAAAGCCAATAACTGTACAGATATTTAAATTAGGATATTCAGAAGAAACAATGTTTACATAAGACGGCGGAATACAGACAGACGCAGTTTTAAAACGAACCGCCTCATCACAGAGGGTTTTTATTTCCTCCGGCGAGGCGGTCATTTTTAACAGCGTGTGATCAACTCTATTTAAGATCTCCGCGTCTGTCATAAATTATTATCCGGCAATTCTTTCCATCGCCATCAGAACAAAGTAAAGTACAAACAACAATGTCGCTCCGGTTAATATCGGATGAACATCTTTCAATTTTTTGTTGCAAAGTTTTACAATAATGTAAAAAATAAACCCTGCGGCAATACCGTAAGAAATATTATAAGCAAATGTCATAATTGTCACAGTAAAGAAAGCAGGAATTGCTTCGTCTAATTCTTTCCAGCGGATATCCGCAAAAGATTCAGCCATCATAATGCCTACAATGATTAAAACAGGAGCTGTAGCCTGAGCGGGAGCCATACCGAAAAGCGCAACTAAAGGAAGACAAACAAGGAAAAGAGCCGCTGTAACTACAGAGGTAAAACCTGTGCGTCCGCCTTCGCTGATACCCGAAGCGCTTTCGATATAAGTCGTAGCGTTGGATGTCCCAAATAATGCGCCTAAAGATGTCGCTGTAGAATCTGCAAACAAAGCCTTATCCATTTTTGATTTAAAGCCTTTTGATTCGTTCATTGCTCTCTCGTCATTTGCATCAAAAATACCGGATTTGCGGCCTGTGCCGATAAAAGTGCCGATTGTATCAAATGTATCTGTTAAGCTGAATGCAAAAACTGTAATTATAACAATAAAAGCTCTGCCGTCAGTAAAGAGAGATTTAATGCCTACATCGCCGAAAAACGCAAACGATACTTCGTTAATGCCTGCAAGCGCGGACATATCAAAAAGTCTTTCCGGAACATATGTAACGCCCATCGGAATACCAATTAATGTAGCGGCGACGATTCCAATAATCATTGCGCCTCTTACTTTTAACTGTAAAAGAATAATTGTTACTGCAAGGCCGATTAACGCAAGAATAGGACCTGCGGTACTAAACTTGGAAAGTTCGGGTATCACATTTGCGCCGTCCATGCCAAAACCCGGCGCTAACAATGCCGCGCCGCCATCAAGAGGAATTGTAAATGTATCCGGTGTTATAACAACATCATAAATAAAGTTTATAAACCCTGCGTTTTTTATTCCGATATATGCGATAAAAAGACCGATACCGCCGCCGATTGCCAGCTGAAGCGATTTAGGAATCGATTTAATAATAGCCTTGCGCAGCCTTGTAACGGTAATGATAACGTTGACAATACCGCAGATAAAAACCATCGCGAGAGCTTCTTTCCAATGAAAACCAAGAGCGCCGCAGACAGTAAATGCAAAGAATGCGTTAAGTCCCATACCGGGAGCTACTGCATACGGAACATTTGCGATAAGACCCATAACAAGAGTACCGACAACTGTTGCAAGAATAGTAGCGACAAAAACGCCGCCTCTGTCCATGCCGGCTACGCCAAGAATGCTTGGGTTAACAAACATTATATACGCCATTGTAAAAAATGTTGTAAAACCGGCTAACACTTCTGTACGGTAATTAGAACCGCTTTTTGTAATTCCAAAAAAATTGTCCATTCCAACTCCTTCTCTCTCGTATTGCGGTTTACGACGTTCTGCCAACGGCAGAATGTAGAGACGGCACAGCCGTCTTGTAAACCGCTGAGATAGGCGACCGTCTGACCGCATTATGCGGGCAGATGTCGCTTATCGTGATTGTATGCGACGTTTTAATGTCGCATACAATTTATTTGATGTACAATGGTCTTTCTGTATATTTAGTATGCAGCAGATCGTGGGCTTTTTTGCCTCCGGGTTCTCCAAGGAATTCTTTATAAACTTGAGTGATACATGGATTTTGATGTGAACAGCGGTACTGTGATTTTTCATCATCGGTATAAATACCTGCGGTACGCTGTTTGCGCACTTCATCCGTACAGCCGTAGGGTTGTCCTCCGCCTGCGATACATCCGCCGCGGCAAGCCATAACTTCTATAAAGTGATACGGCGGCTCTTGTTTTGCGTCTCTTGCAGCCCGGATTTTATCAAGAACTGCGGCGATATTGCCCATTTGGTGCGCAACAGCAATTTTTATTTTTGTACCGTTGCCAAAATCAACTTCACCTTCTTTTACGCCGTCAAGACCGCGCGCAGGTTTAAAGTTAACATCAGGCAGTTCTTTTTTTGTTACAAGGAAGTAAGCGCTTCTTACAGCAGCTTCCATTACGCCGCCTGTAACGCCGAAAATTGTTCCGGCTCCGGTGTACGGTCCAAGCGGATTGTCCGCTTCTTCGTCATCCAGTTTTAAAATTTCTATGCCTGCCTGTTTAATCATGCGGGCAAGTTCTCTTGTAGTAATTACGATATCAACATCGTAGCCTGCTTTTGCGCTCTTCATGTCGTCGTTGCGGTGCGCTTCCCATTTTTTTGCAGTACATGGCATAACCGAAACTGAATAAACTTTTGCAGAATCTACTCCAGCCTTCCCTGCCCAATATGCTTTAATCATCGCGCCCATCATCTGCTGAGGCGATTTAGCTGTAGAAAAATTTGGAATCATATCGGTATAGTATTTTTCCATATAGTCTACCCATGCAGGACAGCACGAAGTAATCAAAGGAATGGGGCTGTTTTTATCGCCAAGACGTTTTACAAGCTCTGAGCCTTCTTCCATAATTGTAAGGTCTGCAGAAAAGTTAGTATCAAAAACTGTTTTAAAACCGAGTTTGCGCAATGCCGCATATATTTTTTTTGTAAAGATTGTACCCGGCGGAAGCCCAAATTCTTCGGCTAATGCAACGCGGACAGCAGGAGCTATCTGAACAACAGGATGAATTTCTTCGTTCTGTAGGGCACTCCAGACTTTTGGAGTATCGTCGCGTTCATAAATAGCGCCGACAGGGCAATGAGCCGCGCACTGACCGCACTTAATACAGGGGCTTTCGCCTAACGGAGTATCCGCCGCGCTGGCGATTTTTCCGCTGAATCCGCGCCCGATAAACTCAAGCGCCCAAACATTCTGCACATCCTGACAAACTTTTACGCATCTGCCGCAGCGTACGCATTTTTCCGGGCAAAGCACAATTGCAGGATTAGAATCATCGATCGGAAAATCGTTTTTTACTTTTGTATAATGCGCTTCTCTTAAACCAAACTCTGCCGCAATATCCTGAAGCTCGCAGGAGTGATTGCGCGGACACTGAAGACAGTCATCCGGATGATTGGAAAGAATCAGTTCCAATACAGCTCGGCGCACAGAAATAATTTCCGGATCATGCGTAATAATATTCATATTAGGTTCGCATGCGGTACAGCAGGCACGTACCATTTTGGGCGAACCTGCCATTCTTACGATACAAATACCGCATGATGCCCATGCCGGAAGATCCGGCGTATAGCAAAGGGTAGGAATTTTTATGTTAATTTTTTTCGCCGCATTAAGAATTGAGGTTCCCTGTTCAACTTCCAGCGCATTGCCGTTTATTGTAATATTGATCATACTCATATTTTTCTCCCTTAACCCTTAATAACCGCATTGAATTTACAAGCTGTTAAACATTCGCCGCATTTTACGCAGTCCGCCTGATTAATAATGTACGGCGGTTTTTTCTTGTCAGGATATTTTGCGGCATCTTCCGCGATAATACAGTTTGCAGGACATTTTTTTGCGCAAAGACTGCAGCCAATGCATTTTTCTGCAATAATCGAAAAACTTAATAAGTTTTTGCATTTTCCTGCACGGCATTTTTTATTGTGAATGTGTTCCATATATTCGTCACGGAAACATTTTAAAGTAGACATAACAGGATTTGCCGCTGTACAGCCGAGCATACAAAGCGAAGCTCTTGTCATGGCATGCCCTATCGAATCAAGTTTTTCTATATCAGATTCTTCGCCTTTTCCGTCTGCGATTTTTTCGAGTATTTTTAGTATCTGAGTGGTGCCGATACGGCATGGCGAACATTTTCCGCAGGATTCTTCTACGCAGAACTCCATATAAAAGCGCGACACGTCAACTACGCAGTCGTCTTCGTCCATAACGATCATACCGCCGGAGCCCATCATAGAGCCGTTAGCTGTCAATGATTCAAAATCTATCGGAACGTCAAGGTAATGTTCTGTAAGAATACCGCCGGAAGGTCCTCCCGTCTGTACTCCCTTAAACTTTTTGCCGTCTTTAATTCCGCCGCCGATGTCAAATACAATGTCACGTAACGTAGCGCCCATAGGAACTTCGATAAGGCCTGAGTTTTTTACTTTTCCTGTAAGGGCAAAAACTTTTGTTCCCTTGGATTTCTCTGTGCCGATCTTTGCAAGCCAAGCGCCGCCTTTTGCGGTAATAACAGGAATATTAGCAAGAGTTTCTACGTTATTTATTACAGTTGGTTTTTCCCACAAGCCTTTGTTTGCCGGGAAAGGCGGTTTTGGAACAGGCATTCCCCTGTTGCCTTCTACCGATTTAATAAGAGCGGTTTCTTCGCCGCAGACAAACGCGCCGGCTCCTAATCTTATTTCGATATCAAAATCAAATCCCGAACCTAAAATATTATTTCCTAACAGCCCGTATTCGCGTGCTTGAGAGAGAGCGAGTCTAAGTCTTTCGATCGCAAGCGGATATTCTGCGCGGATATAAACAAAGCCCATATTAGAACCGATTGCTTTTCCGCAGGTTATCATGCCTTCTATTACTGAATGCGGATCGCCTTCTATAGTTGAACGATCCATGTAAGCTCCGGGGTCGCCTTCGTCAGCATTACAGATAATGTATTTTACGTCTCCTACTGCTTTGCGTGCTAAATCCCACTTTAACCAAGTTGGGAATCCCGCACCGCCGCGGCCTCTCATGCCGGAAACTTTCATTTCTTCTATTAGTTGTTCCTGTGTCCATTCAAAAAGAACTTTTTCGAGTCCAGAATATCCTTCGCGGGCAATATATTCATCGATACTTTCGGGGTCGATAACGCCGCAGTTACGCAAAACTACGCGGTATTGTTTTTGATAGAACGGAATATCTTCTGCAACGAATGTTTTTTTGTCTTCGCCTTCGTTATAAAGAAGCCTTTTAACTTCGCGCCCTTTTACGATCTGTTCATGAATAATATCTTTTGCATCATCAGGCGTTACGTCTACATAAAAAGAATCTTCCGGGAGCACTTTAACAATGGGTCCCCTTTCGCAGAAACCAAAGCAGCCGGTTTTAACAACCTGCACTTGATCTTTTACGCCGTTTTTTTCCGCCTCTTCCTGAAGTTTAGAAAAAAGTTCTATACCTTTGTTTGATTCGCAGGCAGTGCCGCTGCAGACCAGTATATAATGGTTATACGCCATTTCATTCCCCTTTATATAACTTACGTTATAATAATCTTAGTTATTAATTATATCGATAGCAGGCCTGTCAATAATGTGGCCGTCAAGCAGTTCTCTGCCGATTATATGCTTTGCAACAATTTCTTTTACAAGATCTGCATTAACATTTCCGTAAATAACTGCGGGCATTCCGGGCACTATTACATCGATAGTAGGCTCTGAATGACAAAAACCCATGCAGCCTGTCTGTCTTACATTGCAGGTATCTACAAGTTTATTCTCGTCAAGGCATACGATAAATGCATCCAGTACTTGTTTTGCTCCGGCTGCTATTCCGCATGTTCCCATACCGACAACAATTTGAATTTCTTTGCCTTCGACATCTCTCTTGCGGAGATCGCCTTTTTTAGCGTCGCGCAGTTTTCTTAAATCATCCAAACTCATCTTTGCCATGTTTTACTCCTCACTTTCTAAAGATTGTAAGTATTCCTTAAGTAATACTAACGATCCAACATCTTCAAGGCTTCCAAGAACGGCTTCGATTTCCGATTTTTTAACTTCGTAATCAATCTCCGCAGCGCCTATATTTTTTGTTCTGCGCAAAATAATTTCTGCAGAACTATTAAACATTAAAATCGTTCTAAACATCCCCGCGACATCCCCGGTTGGCGGAACATCAACGTTTCCTGTATCAAACCAAGCTGTTACAGTTGTGCCTTTTCCTTTTTCGGACTTAATATCCCAGCCGCCGTTTGACTGCTGTGCAGTCTGAATAAGGAAAGGAAGCCCAAGACCTACTTTTCGGTTTGGATGCTTTATTCCGTCTGTAACAAACGGGTCAATCGCCCTTTTTAACTCCTCCTCAGTCATCCCCTTGCCGTCATCTTTAACAAGAAAACGGAACTCTTTTTCGCTCTCGGTTACATCAAGTTCAACAGTACCGGCGCCTGCTTCTACAGCATTCTGCGTTATGTCGGTAACCAAATCCGCCAAAGTGAAATGCATTGTTAAAAACCTTCGGTTTTTAGCTTGGAGTTTCCGCTTCGCGTAAACTCCATACTTAATTTACAAACACAAAACACCGATTTTTTAAACATCTTTATACTTATCTAAAATACCAGAGATCATGTCCTTGGTAAGTTTACCGTAGGTGTCAGTTCCTACAGTAATAAGCGGAGCAAGACCGCAGCAGCCTACGCAACGGACAGGATCAACCGAAAACTGACCGTCTTCTGTGACTGCGTTAGGTTCGAGCTTCAATATTTTTCTGGTTTCTTCTATTAAATCCTGAGCGCCCTTTAAATAACAGGCTGTTCCAAGACAGACCGAAATTCGGTGTTTTCCGGGTTTGGTTGTCTTAAAAAAATGATAAAAAGTGATAACCCCATATATGCGGGCAAGGGGAATGCTGGTAAGTACAGACAATTGCTCCGCCGCCGGACGGGAAACATACCCAAAAATCTCCTGGGTTTTGTGGAGAATCATAATAAGACTCCCCGGTTTTGCCTTCCATTCTTCTATAAATGATAATAATTCCTTGGGAAATGTATAATCAACCTCAGTTTTTGCCTGCTGTGCCATGTGTCCCCCTGTTACTAAATATAGGCAATTGTAGCTGTTTTAAGAGAAATTGACAAGTGCCAAACGCCCGCTCTTTATTTTCAGAGTTAAACAGCCGAAAATTAGGTAATCTTCTTATATAAGGCGGTTTTTATGGCAACAAAATGTGTACATTGCGGTTCAACAAAATTCGGTCCCGGCTGTCCATCCAGCTTAAATGGGCTCCACAAGCATAACACTACAGAAAAAAAATGCATGTATTGCGGAAAATCTGCATATGGTAATGGATGTCTTCAGGCTCCTACCAGAAAGCATATTCATGGCAGCGGCGGCGGCAAATGCAAATATTGCGGAAAAATAGCCAGCAATACTATGGGATGTCCGCACAGCCCCAACAGAAAACACGAAACCTGAGCAAAAATACCGCGGTCAAAGTACGGTTAACCGCTCGACTTTCTTTGAGAAAAAGGTCATAATACGGTAATGACCGCGGCAAATATTGATATAAACTCAATTAAGAAACAAGAGCTTTTTTCCAGCCTTAACGGGCAGGAGCTCGATTTTGTCGTATCCCACTCAGAATCAATCAATCTTGCAAAAAGCAAACTTTTATTTTCCTCCGGAGAAAAGGCTTCCCAGTTTTTTATTCTTATCAGCGGAGAAATCCGTGTTTTTAAGAAAAACAGCGATGACAGCGAAGACGAAATGGCGCGTTTTACAACAGGTGATACTATCGGAGACTTTGACTTTGCAAGAGGCGCAACTTATGACGCATTTGCCGAAGCGGGCGCAGATTCGCAGCTTATTGTGTTTCCCGGCTCAGGCCTCACAATGGACACGCTTGCCGCAAAAGACCCAAATGCCGTTTGCAGTATTCTGCTTAACGCGATAATAATGATGACAGGACGCATAAAATCTACCCGCAGATTAATACTCGAGAACATGTCTTGGGTACAGGAACTTCACAGACGCGCATACGAAGACCCGGGCACAGGTTTATGGAAGCAGACATTAATAGCCGACGAAATTATCGGCGTTTTAAAAGACCCCTCTGCCCTTATTATGCTAAAACCCGATCGTTTTAAAATACTTGTCGACTCACGCGGGCACAGCGCAGGTGACGAGGCGATGATTAGAATAGCGATTATTCTAAAAAATGTTACCCGTATTCTTGGCAACGGCTGGGCGCTGCGCTTTAAAAGCAACGAAGTCGGATTGATTATCAATAACTGCCACCCTGCTCAGGCAGAAAATATCGCAGAAAAACTCGCGCAGGCAATCGAAGCTATGGAGCCTGTGCCTGCAAACGGCGATATTCCGGAATTTAATTTTTCTGCAACAGTATCTTGGGCTGTCTGGCCCAGAGACGACTCGGAATGGGAAAATCTTTTTAGCGGCGCCTATTCGCTTCTTCTTGATTCGTGGAAAGACGGCAAAAAAATATCACACTATACAAAAGCGGCAGCCTCATGAACAATAAAGAACAAACTGTATTTATGTCTTCCGAAATGGAAGAGATTCTAATAAGTACTCCGCTCTTTAAAAATTTAGACAAATCAGAATTTAAAATAGTCGCAGAAGTTTTAAAACCTATCCATACAATTAAGGGTGACACTGTTTTTAAAGAAGGCGATACGGGCGAAGATATTTTTATTCTGCTTTCTGGAGCGTTAAGCGCGTCTGGCCTGCAGTCAGACCAAACACAGCGCTGGTTATTTGATATTTTCCCCGGAGAATTTTTCGGCGAAATGTCCATCATCGCGCACGAACCCCGCTCTGCAACGATTACAGCTTCCGAAGATTCTGTTGTAATGATGCTCCGCTCTCTCGATTTTTACAGAATAATTACAGACAATCCGATTGTTGGGTTTAAAATATTAAAAGCTATAAGTATTGTGCAGAATCAATGGCTGGATCAATCGTCAAAATCTTACAGCGATTTGATCAGGTGGGGTGAAGCCGCGCGCCGCAGAGCAATAACCGACGAAATGACAGGTCTTTATAACAGACGTTTCCTCGAAGAATCAATGAAAGAACGTTTTAGCAATTCTTCTATGAACTTTCGTATTATGTCGCTTTTGATGATGGACCTTGATAAAATTCACGGCATTAATGACCGCTATGGAACCAAAGCGGGAGATATAGTTATCACTGTCGCTTCGGAAATTATCCGTTCGTGCCTCCGCCCGGGCGATATTCCCGCGCGTCTTTCCGGTGATGAGTTTGCCGTTCTTCTTCCTGATACAGACAAAGACGACGCTGTCAAAGTCGCAGAACGCATAAGAGAAAATATCGAAAATCAGCAGATTAAAGTTCCCGCAAGCCCGGGTTCTTCCGAAACTACTGTAATAAGCACCCGCACAAGCATAGGCATATCAATCGCGCCGCTCCACGCAAACACAACCGAAGACTTTGAAGAAACCGCAGACACTGCGCTTCGCAAAGCAAAAGAACTCGGCAGAAACAGAGTCGAAATTTACGATTAAAAATTATTCGAGAAGAGTTTCACACAGAGGCACTAAGGCACAGAGGACACAGAGGTTCTTGCAGCGAATGCTTCCAGCACACAGAGAACACAATGCTACCTAACACACAAGAAGAAAAGAGTCCGCAGATTAAACGGAGAAGAGTTTCGCACAGCGGCACAGTAACACAATACTGCCTAACACTGCTTCTTTTGCGATTTTCTTATATATGTGGTTAGGCGAAATTGGGCTAATTTGATTGAAAATATACATAAAATTATTTTTTTATATTGACAAATTTTAAAGAATATAATAGTATAAAGCAAGAGTAAATAAATGAAAAAATATATCTTAATTATTGTTATATTTCTGTCTTGTTCAATTATATATGCCACAGAAGCTAATATAAGGATAACAGGTCATCACCAGCGAAATATTATATCTAGTGGAAAAACAACAGTTTTTATATTTGTTGAAAATAATGGAAATAATGTTTTATATAATTTGGAACTTTCAGCCTTAAATGATGATAATATGGAAATAACTTTTGAAAGTAATATAATAAATAAAATAGAACCAAAAGAAAGTATAATTATAAATGTTGACATAAATAATAAGAATAAATATATTTTTGATAAAGATACATTCATTACGTATAAAATATCAAACAATGTATATTCAAATGAATTCCGTCATAAATATACTATTAAGCCAGTTGAAAATTTTTGGTTTTTTACAATATTATCAATCGCATTATTATTGACAATTTTGTTTGTTTTATTATTTGTTAAGTTAGATAAAGGAGAAAAAGATGTTGGATAAAATACATACTCATATATTGGATGAATTAAGGATTAATGCGCGTACAGATACAATCCTTATTATATCTGCGGTAATAATTAATTTTATAACACTTGCTATAAATTCTGGAATATCAAATTCTAGTAAAAATAATATTATAATAATGTTTTGCTTTGTAATATTAACAATTGTGGTTTGCGTTGTATCAGAAATTGGTTTAATACGTGGAAGACAGGCAAGTGCAAAATTAATTAATGGCCTTATTGAAATGTATAAAGATAATGGAGTAGATAAATATTACAGTCCATCATTATTAAAATTTTATAAATTGAGATACAATTCTTTTATGATTATAATATTAGTAACTGGATTAATATCAATAATCGTACCATTTATTAGTAAATAGGCATATAAATCAATAGTATGTTTTTATGGTTATAAGTTTTTCTTAATTAATAAATACATCTGTTCGAATATTTTAGCCATTTTATCTGGTGAATATACACAACCTTCAACTATCCATTTTTTAACGATATATGTAAATCCACCCATCTGGTATGTCATAATATAATCCATATTTTCTAATTTTATTATCTCTGGTTGTATATATTTGAATTGATATTTTCCATAAATAATTTCAAAGTCAGTTAAAAATAAATCAAGTAAATTTTGTTTATATAGTATCTGCAAAGTATCTTTTATTAATTCCAATGTTTCAAAAATCGCTTTGGCAAAAGAATAAACATCATTAATATTGTAGCGTAATATTATTTGTTCGTATTGTTTGGATTTATTATGAATAAAAAAACTAATTACATCATTTTTGGATTTGAAATGTCTGTAAAAAGTACGTCTGTCAACTTTTGCATTTTCTGCAATTTCAGAAATAGATATAGAGGATAACGGTTTTATTGCAAGCATATCTAAAAGAGACTCTATAATCCATTCTTTTGATAGTATAGCACTCGGATTTATTTTCTTTTTCGTCATATTTTTTCTCCTGTCACAAAAAAGCCTTTTTGTAGCACTTTTATAAAAATAATTGACTACGACTATAAGTTCCATAATAATCTAACGAAACATCTTATACAAGTATAACAAATAGGAGGATTTTTATGTTAGATTTTTTCAAAAAGTATAGGGTATCTATAGCTGTTTTTTTAGCTTTTTTAATTATTGGTATATCACTTACGATTTATGTGAATAATGCATTGGATTTAGAAACTATAAATTATTTTTACATTTTTAATTTTACTTATATCGGTTTCTTTATAGCACTTACAATAGGGCTTACAACAGCAAGAAAAAAGAATGCAAGATTAATATCGGAATTTGCAGTTGGATTATATATGCTTGTATATCTTGGAATTATACTTCGGGAAAACTTTCAATTGGAAGGTTTTTTCTTTTTTGCAATAATGGGTATATTTGGAGCTGCAACCCTCCATTATGCAATAGGAAAAATTATAGGTCCTTTTTTCTTTGGACGAATATGGTGTGGTTACGCTTGTTGGACGGCAATGATTCTTGATATACTACCTTATAAGATACCGCAAAAACCAAGAACTAATAAGTTACGATTAGTGCCTATTATTATATTTGTGTTTTCGCTGGCATATTTCATTTTTATATATATTCATTTTGAAATGACACGAGAACTTGAAAATATTCTTCATAACATGAGAGGTATAATGTTTGTCAGTTTTATTGTTGGAAATATTATCTATTATGCTGTTGGAATATCATTTGCATTTATTTTTATGGATAATAGGGCTTTTTGTAAATATTTTTGTCCTATTACCGTATTTTTAAAACCATGCAGTTATTTTTCATTATTAAGAATAAAAGTCGATAAAGAGAATTGTAATTCATGTAACAAATGCAAAAAAATATGTCCTATGAATGTTGATATGTTGGATAATAAATATAGCCGGAAAAATGGAACTGAATGTATTCAATGTTTGAATTGTGTACAAGAATGTCCAAAAAAAGCACTTTCATGGAAAGTTGGGATTAATAATAAAAATTAGGATAAAAATGTACGCCTCCTGCTTCGCGTAACAAACATTAAGTGCAAGTTTGCCTATGAAGATTTGAAATATTGACAATATAAATAATAAAAAATATAATGAATATTAGGAGAATTAAAATGAAAGAAATAGGGTTTTTAGAATTATATGAAATTGCAAA
>Ga0123356_10000627_pt1 | contig 38984 bp, 32 predicted proteins | sample TergutEmb28metaG_2_FD_92546 | JGI IMG/M metagenome (GOLD analysis project Ga0123356, IMG submission 92546) | Embiratermes neotenicus P3 segment gut microbial communities from Petit-Saut dam, French Guiana - Emb289 P3 | ecosystem: Host-associated > Arthropoda: Insects > Digestive system > Gut ...
CGTCCGTCGTCTCATCAGCCCGATCACGCGCTGCAGGGACTAACCCCGTAACCGCTATGCAGGGACAGACGACGGACGAGGCACCGGCTAAAGGCTTGACGCAGAATGACTCACGCTGATGTGAGGATGTGTCGCGTGAAGCCCCATCGAGGGCTTCGATGAGATTGTCTCCGCCCTGAATGGACTCCGGCCGGCGGTAGGTATCGATTGGGGCTGTCGTGCAGCCGTGAAAGGGGTCTCCATGGCACATGCCAGGCAGGTCCTGTTCGTCCAGGGCGGCGGCGCTGGCGCGCACGACGAGTGGGACGACACGCTGGTCGAGAGCCTGAGGCAAGCGCTAGGGGGTGAGTACGAGGTCCGCTACCCGCGCATGCCTGATGAGGCGGACCCGAGTTATGCCCAGTGGAGTACGGCGATTCGGCGGCAGATAGGGGCCCTGGACGACGGCGCGGTCGCGGTAGGTCATTCGGTAGGCGCGGCAATCCTGCTCGGTACGCTCGCCGAGCAGTCGCCGGAGAAAGAGCTCGGGGCGATTGTGGTGATCGCCGCTCCGTTCGTCGGCCACGGCGGATGGATCAGCGATGAGTTCGAGCTAACGAGCGACCTGGGTGCGAAGCTGCCGCCAGGTGCGCGTGTGGAGGTGTTCCACGGTCTCCGGGACGCGACTGCCCCGCCTTCGCATGCCGACCTGTACGCGCTCGCCATCCCGCAGGCGCGGGTGCACCAGTTGCCCGGGCGGGATCATCAGCTGAATGACGACCTCACCGAAGTAGCTGCCGCAATCCGTATCAACGGCCCAAGGCCCATCGCCCCTAGGTAGGGCCGACACCACTTTCACGCTGCAGAATCGTGTGCGCGCGACGCGGCACGAGCGGTCGTTTTTGCGATCCGGGGCGCTATCGTTCCGGCGTGGGCTACTGGATCTCCTTGGTACATCCCCAGCCAGGGCTGACCGCCCTTCAGACGATCGAGTGGCAGAACGCTCAGTTCGACCTCGATGCAGTCGACGTGAATGCGCTTCCGCCGGAGGTCCGGTTGACCGACGACCAGCGTGCTCGCTGGGAGCGGATATGTGATCGGGTAATCGAGCTGGTCGGGGAAGCAGATCGCGAGGAGTTCCCTTCCCACGTGGACATCGCCAGCAGAGACCCTTACCTCAGGCTCGAATATGCCGGAGACTCGGCATCCATCTCAATCCCATACTGGTACGGCGGCGAGAAAGCTGTCAGCGCCGTGGCGACCGCCTACGCCATAGGTCGCATTGTGGAGGGCGAAACAAGCCTTGCTGGGGTGGACAGCCAGACGGCGGCTGGACTCGCTCTAGAGCACGTTGACGACGCCATACAGCTTTACACCGGCACTCGCGCCTCGGCCCGGAGCGCTATCGAGAAGGACACATAAGCCCGTCCGCTCGTCGGCATGTGCGCTGAGTGCTATGCGGCGTGGGGGGCGATCTCGACGATGAGGTCGGCGTCGAGGGCCGTGGAGATGCGGTCCAGGAGCGGGATGGTAGGGATGACACCGCCGGCTTCGAGGCGGGAGAGCGCGGGCTGGGTCATGCCGGCTCGGCTGGCAAGCTCGACCTGAGACAGGCCCAGGGCGAGGCGCCGTTCGCGGACAGCGAGGCCGAGCAGGTAGGCGCGCTTGGCCTCGGCACGGCCCTGACGGTATTCGTCGCTGCCTCGGCGCGGGCTGGCAAGGTCATCGTAGGAGGTGTGCTCACTGGTCATGTCAGGATGCCTCCCGGTCGAAGGTGTCATGGGCGGGGCCGTGCTCGGTCTCGCAGGTTTTCTGGGCTTGTAAGGCACGGGCTACTTCGGCGGGTTCGGCGCTGCGGGTCTTGCGGAATACGGTCAGCAGGATGATCCGCCGGCCTGGCGCGAGCCAGTAGGTAATCCGTGGCTGCTGGGCGAGCAGGTGGAACCTGAGTTCGCGGACCTTGCCACCGAGGTGGCGGGTGTAGGGCTCGCCGAGGGTGTCGGCTTGCTCGGCGAGCAGGCCGACGAGGAAGTCGGCGCGGCCGAAGTCGCGGTCGCTGAGGGCCTCGAGCCAGGACCGGACCTCGGGCTCGACCTCGACTGCGTACAGCGCTGACATGCATCCGATGGTATATGCATCGCATGCTATAGGCAACCAGGACTTGGCTGCCCACCGGGCTAGCGGTTAGGTGCCAGAGGCCATGTAGGCGGCCAGGATGTAGTTGGAGTGGCGGTCGTGACCGCTGCGTGGAACGCAACCACTGTCGGATGCGTCGGCACTTTGGCGTGTGACGCCGGGCGCTAGCCGCGCGGGCCATACTCGGGCCCGGTAACAAGCCGGAAACATGGGGCGGGCACACTGTGGCAGTGGACAGGCAGGAAGAGTTCGTGCTGCGCACGCTCGAGGAGCGTGATATCCGGTTCGTGCGGCTGTGGTTCACGGACGTGCTCGGGTACCTGAAGTCTGTGTCGGTCGCCCCCGCCGAGCTGGAGGGAGCCTTCGCCGAGGGCATCGGCTTCGATGGCTCGGCGGTCGAGGGATTCGCCCGCGTCTATGAGGCGGACATGATCGCCATGCCCGACCCGGCGACATTCCAGCTGATGCCGGCCGGCGGCGCCACCGCCGGGACGGGCCGGATGTTCTGCGACATCCTGCTGCCCGACGGCACGCCGTCCTACGCCGATCCCCGGCACGTACTCAAGCGGGCGCTCGGCCGCGCGTCGCGGCTCGGCTTCACCTTCTACACCCACCCCGAGATCGAGTTCTTCCTGCTGCGGGAGAAGCCGGAGCCCGGCCAGCGGCCGCGCCCCATCGACACGGGCGGGTACTTCGACCACACCCCGCACAGCATCGCGCACGATTTCCGTCGGGAGTCCATCGCGATGCTCGAGAGCCTCGGCATCTCGGTCGAGTTCAGTCACCACGAGGGCGCGCCAGGCCAGCAGGAGATCGACCTGCGGTACGCCGACGCGCTCAGCACGGCCGACAACATCATGACGTTCCGGCTCGCCATGAAGGAGGTGGCGCTGCAGCAGGGCGTCTACGCCTCCTTCATGCCGAAGCCGTTCAGCGAGCACCCCGGCTCAGGCATGCACACGCACATGTCGCTGTTCGAGGGCGACCGCAACGTCTTTTATGAGCCGGGCGGTGAGTACCACCTGTCGAAGGTGGCGAAGTCATTCATCGCGGGCTTGCTTCGGCACGCCGCGGAGATCACCGCCGTATGCAACCAGTGGGTCAACTCCTACAAGCGGCTCTGGGGCGGCACGGAGCGGATCGCGGGCGCGGGCGGCGAGGCGCCCGCCTACATCTGCTGGGGCCACAACAACCGCTCAGCGCTCATCCGCGTGCCCATGTACAAGCCGAACAAGGGCAACGCCACCCGGATCGAGTTCCGCTCGATCGACCCGGCCTGCAATCCGTACCTGGCCTACGCCGTGATCCTGGCGGCCGGGCTCAAGGGCATCGAGGACGACTACGAGCTGCCGCCCGGAGCCGAGGACGATGTCTGGGCGCTGACGGAGACCGAGCGGCACGCGCTCGGCATCGAGGCGCTGCCGCAGAGCCTGTCCGAGGCCATCAACGTCATGGAGGGCAGCGAGCTAGTCGCGGAGACCCTCGGTGAGCAGGTCTTCGAGTTCTTCCTGCGGAACAAGCGCGAGGAGTGGCAGGAGTACCGCAAGCACGTGTCGGAGTTCGAGCTGGACCGCTACATGGTGCTCTGACCGGGCAGGCCGTTACCTTGCTGGTGTGACGTCACCGCGCGGGACGCTGGCAGGGCAGCTGGCGGCCATGGGCTTCGCCGACGCGGTGCGGGCGGGGGAGCTGCTCGCCGAGCTGGGACTCGGCGACAAGGCGGCGACTGGTGCGGACCGGCCGCTGCTGACCGCGCTGGCCGCGGCGGCCGATCCCGGCCAGGCACTCGCGGGACTGGCCAGGATGGCGCCCGGCGCTGAGCTGCGGAACGCCCTCCGCGCGGATCCCCTGCTGCGCGACCGGCTGGTCAGCCTGCTCGGCGCGAGCGCGGCACTCGGTGATCACCTCGCGCGGCATCCGGCGGACTGGCGGCTGCTCGCCGGGACGGCCCCGTTCCCCGCTCCGGAGGTGTCGCCGGACGGTCACCGTGGCCTGCCAGCTCAGGCGGCGGAAGGGCCAGATCCGGTGACCGCGCTGCGGCTGGCCTACCGGCGGCAGCTGCTCCGGCTGGCCGCGAGCGACCTGACCGGTGAGCGCCCGCTCGATGACGTCATGGCCGGCCTCGCCGATGCCGCGGCTGGCGCGCTCACCGACGCGCTTGCCATCGCGCGCGCGGAGCTGCCGGAGGGCACGCCGCCGGCCCGGCTCGCCGTGATGGCGATGGGCAAGTGCGGCGCGCGCGAGCTCAACTACGCCAGTGACGTCGACGTGATCTTCGTGACCGACTCTGCCGAGCCGGCCTCCCTCCGGGCGGCGACGGCGCTGGCCAGCCGCATGATCCGGGTGTGCTCACAGAGCACGCCTGAGGGCCAGCTGTTCCCCGTCGACCCGAACCTGCGCCCGGAAGGCCGCGATGGCCCGCTCGTGCGGACCGTGGCCAGTCACCGGGCCTACTACGAGCGGTGGGCCAGCACCTGGGAGTTCCAGGCCCTGCTGAAGGCCCGGCTCGTGGCGGGCGACGCCGAGCTGGGCGCCGAGTACCTCGCCGCCGTCACCCCGATGGTGTGGCAGGCGGCGCAGCGCGATGGCTTCGTCGCCGACGTCCAGGCCATGCGCCGCCGGGTGGTCGCCAGCCTGCCCGCAGCGGAAGCAGGGCGCGAGCTCAAGCTCGGTCCCGGCGGGCTGCGCGACATCGAGTTCGCGGTCCAGCTGCTCCAGCTCGTACACGGCCGGGCGGACGAGTCGCTGCGGCTGGCGGGCACGCTGCCCGCGCTCGCCGCGCTCGCGGCGGGCGGGTACGTGGGCCGCGCGGACGCGGCCGCGATGGCGGGCGCCTACCGGTTCCTGCGCGGCGTCGAGCACCTTGTTCAGCTCCGGCAGCTGCGGCGCACGCACCTGCTGCCGGAGGATCCGGCGGTGCTGCGGGAGATCGGCCGCGCGCTGCGCCGGATGTGGCTCGATCCGTCCGCCCGGCCGCGCGGCCCGGCTGTCGCCCCGGTGACCGGCCTGGCGCACGCTGATCCGGCCGTCGAGCTGGCCGGCCAGTGGCGGGTGCACGCCGGGCAGGCCAGGCAGCTGCACGAGAAGCTGTTCTACCGGCCGCTGCTCGACGCCGTGGCGCGGCTGCCCGGCGAGGCGGCCCGGCTCACACCGGAAGCCGCCAGGGACCGGCTCGACGCGCTTGGGTATGACGACCCGGCCGGGGCACTTCGCCACATCGAGGCGCTGACGTCCGGCATGTCACGGAAGGCGGCGATGCAGCGGACACTGCTGCCCGTGCTGCTCGGCTGGCTCGCTGATGCCCCCCAGCCCGATGCGGGGCTGCTGGCGTTCCGCCAGGTCAGCGAGGCGCTGGGGGAGTCGCCCTGGTACCTGCGGCTGCTGCGCGATAACGCGATCGTCGCGCAGCGGCTGGCCAGGCTGCTGGCCTCGAGCCGGTATGCCACCGGGCTGCTGCTGCGCGCGCCGGAGGCGGTCGGGATGCTCGGCGATGACGCGCAGCTGGCAGCCCGGCCGGACGCGGAGCTGCTGGCCGAGGCGACCGCGGCGGCCGGCCGGGCCGGATCGGCGGCCGACGCCGCCGTGGCGGTGCTGGCGATCCGCCGCCGGGAGCTGCTCCGCATTGCTGCTGCCGACCTGCTGGGGCTCGCCGGGATCGAGGAGACCGGCCTGGCGCTGACCGCCGTCACCAGGGTCAGCATCGCAGCGGTACTGGGCGCAGTGGTGGCCGAGGCCGAACGAGCCGCCGGTCCGCTGCCGACCAAGCTCGCGGTAATCGCGATGGGCCGGTTCGGCGGCCAGGAGATGGGCTACGCCAGCGACGCGGACGTGGTGTTCGTCCATGATCCGCTGCCGGGCGTCGGCGACGAGGCGGCTACCAGGGCGGCACACTCGCTGGCGGAGGCCATGCGCGCGCTGCTGAGCAGGCCGGGTCCGGACCCGGTGCTGATCGTGGACGCCGGCCTGCGTCCCGAGGGCCGCCAGGGCCCGCTGGTGCGGACGCTCGCCTCGTACCGGGCGTATTACCAGCGCTGGTCAGTGGCCTGGGAGGCGCAGGCGCTGCTGCGGGCCGAGTTCGCCGCCGGAGACCCGGCCGTGGGCAGTGGCTTCCTCGCCATGGCCGACGACATCAGGTACCCCGACGGGGGAATCGACCAGGCAGCACTCAGGGAGATCCGGCGGATCAAGGCACGGATGGAGGCGGAGCGGATGCCGCGCGGCATCGAGCCCGCGCTGCACCTGAAGCTCGGGCCAGGCGGACTGGCCGACGTCGAGTGGGTGGCGCAGCTGCTCCAGCTGCGGCATGCCAGGGCGGTGCCGGACCTGCGCGTCACCAAGACGCCGGCCACACTGACCGCGGCCAGCAAGGCAGGCCTCATCGCGGCCGCCGACGCCGATACGCTGACCGCGGCGTGGCGTCTCGCGAGCAGGATCAGGGACGCGGTGATGCTCGCCCGCGGCCGGCCTTCGGACACAGTGCCGACCTCCCCTGGTGACCTGGCGGTGGTCGCCCGGATCCTCGGCTACCCGCCCGATGGCGCGCAGGACCTCGCCCAGGACTGGCGCCGGTCAGCCCGCCAGGCTCGCGCCGTCATGGAGCGCCTTTTTTACGGGTAACGTGCTCGGTCCGGATCGCGGCCGCCCGTCCGCCTGCGCCGCCGGCCCGTGCCCGCGGCCAGCCTGACTGGCTGTCAGAGGGTGCGGGCACCATGAGGGCATGACGACAACTGGACGCCTCGCCGTCGTGGTGCTCGACGCCGCGAACATCGAGCAGCTCGCCACGTTCTACGCCCAGCTCACTGGCTGGCCGCTGGCCAGCAAGGACACCGACTGGATCGCGCTGAGCGCCCCGGACGGGACCGAGCTGGCATTCCAGCTCGCTCCCGGCCACATCCCGCCGCAGTGGCCAGGGCAAGAGCATCCGCAGCAGTTCCACCTCGACCTGACCGTCGACGGCTACCAGGAGGCGGCCGAGCGCGCCATCGGACTCGGCGCCACGCGGCTGGCGGACGGAGCGACGTGGGTCACGCTGGCCGATCCAGCCGGCCATCCGCTGGACCTAGTTCAGCGGGATGGCGTCGGGCCGGCCATGGGGCTCTACGCGACGACGATCGACGCCCCTGACGCCGCGGCGCTCGCCCGGTTCTACGCCGACTTGCTCGGCATGGCGGTGAGCTACGAGGGGCCCGAGGGCGCGCTGATCACCGGGGACGGCAGGAGCGTCATGTTCCAGCAGATCAGCGGCTATAACCCGCCGCGGTGGCCGGACCCGGCCTACCCGCAGCAGGCGCACCTGGATATCGCCGTGGACGACCTGGACGCGGGCGAAGCCCGCGCCCTCGAACTGGGCGCCTCTCGGCTGGACGGCGGCGGACAGAACTTCCGGGTGTTTGCCGACCCGGCCGGGCACCCGTTCTGCCTGACCCGGTAGGCCGCGTGCGCCGACGGACCCTGCCGGGCCTGACCGTTTCGGGTGCGCCGGGCCAGGGCAAACCGGGCGGAGAGGAGGCGGCCATGACGACTGGGCACCGGCACGAATTCGATAGCGAGCTTGACGCCATTTCGTCCAAGGTCACAGAACTGTTCGCGATGCTGGCTGAGGACCTGCCCCGGGCAACGCAGGCGCTGATCAGCGGCGAGAACGAGATTCTCCAGGTACTGGCCGAGCGCGAGAAGATGACGGACGCCCTGTACCGGGAGATCGAGGAGCTGGTCAGCCGCGAGATCCTGCTGCAGGCACCGGTCGCTTCCGATCTGCGGTTCCTGCTGTCCGTGCTGCGCATGGTGCCGGAGATCGAGCGCTCGCACGACCTGGTGATGCACATCGCCTCCCAGGCCGACCACGTGCTGGGCAGTGACCTCACCGGGCGGGCTCAGGGCCTGGTGGAGCGACTCGGGAAGGTCGTGGGGCAGATGTGGAGTCAGGCGGCGGACGCCTGGCGTCAGCGTGACAGCTCCGCGCTCCTCTTGCTGACCGATCGCCTCGTGGAAGTGCACGAGCTGGACGCGAGCCTGATCGCCGAGCTGGCCTCCGGACGGCTGGCGCTGCCGGTAGCCATGGAGATGGCGCAGGTGGCCCGCGACTACAAGCGTCTTGGCGCGCACGCAGTCAACGTCGCCCGGAAGGTGGCCTACCTCGCCGGGTCGTCGACCGAGCCCTGAGCACGAGCCGGTGGTTCGTGGGCGGGCGGCGGAGCGCCGTTTGGCACTCGTCAGGCTTGTTGCTGTACTACGCGGCAGCGCTCGGCCTCGCCTCTGCAGACTGACCGGGGTTCGCGGGGGTGAGCCTCCCGCGAACCCCTAGGTCAGCGCGCTTCTACCGATCAGACGTCGTAGTACAGCTCGAACTCGTGCGGGTGCGGGCGCAGCCGGATCGCGTCGATCTCGTTGGACCTCTTGTAGTCCAGCCAGGTCTCGATCAGGTCCGGCGTGAACACGCCGCCCTCGAGCAGGAAGTCGTGGTCGGCTTCCAGGTTGCTCAGCACGGCCTCGAGGGAGCCCGGCACCTGCGGGATCGACTTGGCCTCGTCCGGCGGCAGCTCGTACAGGTCCTTGTCGACCGGGTCCGGCGGCTCGATCTTGTTCTTCACTCCGTCCAGGCCCGCCATCATCATGGCGGCGAAGGCCAGGTAGGGATTGCACGACGGGTCGGGTACGCGGAACTCGAGTCGCTTGGCCTTCGGGTTCGGCCCGGTGATCGGCACGCGGATGCAGGCAGAGCGGTTGCGCTGGCTGTAGACCAGGTTGACCGGGGCCTCGAAGCCAGGCACCAGCCGGTGGTAGGAGTTCATCGTCGGGTTTGTGAAGGCCAGCAGCGACGGTGCGTGCTTCAGCAGGCCGCCGACGTAGTGCCGCCCGACGTCCGACAGGCCCGCGTAGCCGACCTCGTCGTAGAACAGCGGCGAGCCGTCCTTCCACAGGCTCTGGTGGCAGTGCATGCCCGAGCCGTTGTCGCCGAACAGCGGCTTCGGCATGAAGGTCACCGTCTTGCCCGCGCCTCGCGCGACGCTCTTGACCACGTACTTGTAGAGCATCAGCTTGTCGGCCATGTGCAGCAGGGTGTCGAACTGGATGTCGATCTCTGCCTGGCCCGCGGTACCGACCTCGTGGTGCTGCATCTCGACCGTGACGCCGACCTCGATGAGCTTGCGGACCATCTCCGAGCGCAGGTCGGTGTAGTGGTCCATCGGCGGCACCGGGAAGTACCCGCCCTTGTACGCCGGCTTGGCACCGAGGTTGCCGCCCGGCTCGTCCCGGCCGGTGTTCCAGGCACCCTCGATCGAGTCGATGTGGTAGTAGCCCTGGTTCGGCCCGGTCTCGTACCGGGCTGAGTCGAAGATGTAGAACTCGGCCTCCGGGCCGAAGTACGCCGTGTCGGCCACCCCGCTGCCGCGCAGGTAGTCCTCCGCCTTGCGGGCGATATTGCGCGGGTCGCGCGAGTACGGCTCGCCAGTCAGCGGGTCGTGCACGAAGAAGGTCAGGTTCAGGGTCTTGTGCGCCCGGAACGGGTCGAGCACCGCCGTGCTCGGGTCCGGCAGCAGCAGCATGTCTGACTCATGGATCTGCTGGAACCCGCGGATGGACGAGCCGTCAAACATCCGGCCTTCGGTGAACACGCCCTCGTCGAACGTCTCGGCAGGCACGGTGAAGTGCTGCATCGTGCCGGGCAGGTCACAGAACCGCACGTCGATGAACTGGACCCCCTCGGCTTCTATGAACCGCAGTACCTCGTCACCGTTTGTGAACATCCACTCTCCTTAAGGTGCGGCCGCGGCCGTGCCGCGGGCGCAGTGCTTGCCGCTGGCGGAAGCTTGCCGCCACCCCAGTTGGCGCCCCCGGCCCCGCCGCCCGGGCGCGTCCGCTCAGGTAGCTGGTCGCGGTTCAGCGCGGCAGTCTGAGGGCCTTTTTGACCGTATCCGCGAACAGTTTCCTGGTCATGTCCCGGATGTTTCGCCAGTGTTACGCGAGCCTCGTCCCGGGCCCTTCTCCTCAGCATGCCAAACCCTGCCAGGCAGGAATCCGGTGACCCGGCTGAGCCGATACCGTTGAGCCGTGAGCAACCAGCAGGCGACTGCGGACAGCGCCTTCTACCCAGGCCGGCATCTGGGCCTGCCCGAGGTCGGGCGTGGCTCGGTCGCAGGCTGGAGCAGGCGGTTCGCCGCGCTACTCATCGACTGGATCGCCTGCAGCATCATCGCGATTGCGTTCTTCTACCACCCGCAGGCGGGGCACGCGGCCAACGTCTTCGCGCAGCCAAGGCTGTGGACGCCGGTGGTGTTCGCAGTCCAGGACTGCCTGCTGACCGCGCTGACCGGGTTCACAGTCGGCAAGCGGCTGCTCCGGTTGCGGGTGGTCCGGCTGGATGCCCGCCCCGTCGGTTTCTGGGCGCTGCCGCGTACCGTCCTGCTCATGCTCGTGCTTCCGGCCCTGATCATGGACCGCGACCTCCGCGGCCTGCAGGACAAGGCGGCGGGCACCGTCGTCATCAACGTCTGACGGGACGCCGGAGCCGCAGGGCTAGCGCGTGCGGGGCCGCGGCGGCTTCGGCATCCGGGTCGCCCTGGGGACCGGGCCCTTCGGCATCTGGAGCTGCTGCGGCAGCGCGTTGAGCCGGAAGTTCAGCTCCGCAACCGCCTGGCCGGTGATGTTCCGCGGCAGCCTCATGATCTTCTTGTTCAGGTCGCGGATCGGGATCTGACCGTCCTCGTCCCCGACCTGGAAGTCGTAGATCGGCACCTGGTTGGCGATCCGGGCGATCCGCTTCTTCTCCGCGGCGAGCAGGCTCGGCAGCCTCGTGGGGGAGCCCTCGCCCACCAGGATGACGCCGGGCTTTCCGACCGTGCGGTGCACGACATCCATGTTCCGGTTTGCGGCGATAGCCGCAGTTGTGGTGAAGCCGCCGCGCAGTGTCTGCAGCACGGCCGCGGCTGCGCCTGGTTGCCCCTCCACCATGGCGTACTGCGCCGACGTCGCCAGCCGGCCGAACAGGATCATCGCGGCCATCGCCCCGAGGAGGATTCCGATCGGTATGAACGCATAGATCAGGCCGACGAAGTAACCGATGACGATCACGACCGCCGCGACGCCGACGCCAGCGAGAGCGACCAGCCAGAGTGATTTGGGATCCTGCTTGTGGACGATCCCCGCCACCATGCGGAGCTGCTTGATCCGCCCCATCGACGAGGGGTCGGCGGGGTTCTCCGGCTCGGCTCCCGACTTTCTCACCATGAAGGCGAGGATACCGGGTCGGCCCGGCTCTCCATGGCCTGGCGATAGAGCCGCCCGGCGCGGTAGGAGGAGCGGACCAGCGGGCCGGACTGCACGCCGGCAAAGCCCAGCTCGGCTGCCTCCTCGGCCAGCTCCGCGAACTCCTGTGGCGGCACCCACCTGTCGACCGGGTGGTGGAGCGAGGAGGGACGCAGGTACTGCGTGATGGTCAGGAGCTCACAGCCGGCCGCTCGCAGGGCCGCCATGGCCTCGCTGACCTCGTCGCGCCGCTCGCCCATGCCGAGGATGAGGTTGGACTTGGTGACGAGCCCGGCCTCTCTGGCCCGGCTCAGCACCTCCAGGGATCGCCCGTACCGGAAGCCTGGCCGGATCTGACGGAAGATCCGCGGCACCGTCTCGAGGTTGTGCGCCAGCACCTCGGGCCGCGCCGAGAAGACCTCGGCGAGCTGCTGCGGCTCGGCGTTGAAGTCGGGGATCAGCAGCTCGACGCCGCAGCCCGGCACGGCCTCGTGGATCTGCCGGCAGGTCTCGGCGTACAGCCAGGCGCCGCCGTCGGCCAGGTCGTCCCTGGCCACACCGGTAACGGTGGCGTAGCGCAGCCCCATCGTGGCCACGGACTCCGCGACCCGGCGCGGCTCGTCGGTGTCGAGCGGCTCCGGCTTGCCGGTGGCGATCTGGCAGAAGTCGCAGCGCCTGGTGCACTGGTCGCCGCCGATGAGGAAGGTAGCCTCCCGGTCTTCCCAGCACTCGAAGATGTTCGGGCAGCCCGCCTCCTCGCAGACCGTGTGCAGGCCCTCCCGGCGGACTAGCTGCTTGAGCTCGGTGTACTCGGGGCCGGTGTGCAGCCGGGTCTTGATCCACGGCGGTTTGCGCTCGATCGGGACCTCGCTGTTGCGCGCCTCGATGCGGAGCAGGCGACGGCCGTCCGGGGCTAGTACCACGCTGTCAGCCTAATACGGCACGCCCGGCCGGAAGCCGGCGCGCAGCGCTCGCCGGCGTGCGAAGCACCGCCGCCACGATTATTCAGGCTGGCCTCAGGAAAGACAGAGCCAACCGTCAGGCCGAAACGAGAACCGTCTCAGGGGGCGAGCCGAATATGAAGCGTACGGAGCAGGGCGGGCGAGCAAGATGCCCGCCGCCACATGCACTCCCGAGGGGACGGAGCATTCCGATGAGCACCGCGCATGGCCCGGACCCGGCCGACTGGACACAAGCGCAGGCAGGCGCAGACCCAGGCCGCCCGGGCATCGCAACGGCCGAACACGATCGAGTGCCTGGCACCTACGCCGGGACTCCTGGCCCGCATGGCGCCTCGGGGCCGTACGGGCCCGTCCCGCCGCCACCGCCGCCCCCGGTGTGGCATGGTCCGGTGCCGCCGCCTCCGCCGCCACCGGTCTGGGGCCAGTACGGCGACCCGTCGTGGCCCGGCGGACCGGCATCGCCGGGCGGGCCGTGGGGTTCCGGCCAGGGGCACACCGACGGCAGCTCGCGGCGGAAGCGCCGGGCCATGCTGATTGCGGCCGGCGTCGCCGCGGTCGCCGTGGCCACGGGCGGGACGGCCTGGGCGATCTCGGGGCAAAGCACGCTGACAGCGGCGCAGATTGCCGGCCAGACCGACCCGGCTCTGGTGGACGTCATGACGACCCTCGGCTATCAGCACACATCAGCGGCCGGCACCGGGATGGTCCTCACGCCGAATGGCGAGGTCCTCACGAACAACCACGTGGTCGAGGGGGCTACCTCGATCACAGTGAGGGATGTCGGCAACGGCCGGACCTATCCCGCCCGGGTCGTTGGCTACAGCGAGACCAGCGACGTGGCGGTGCTGCAGCTCACCGGTGCTTCCGGGCTACGCACCGTCAAGACCGGTGACTCCGGTTCCGTGAGCGTCGGGCAGCACGTAACAGCCCTCGGGAACGCGGAGGGCAAGAACGGGACCCCATCGGTCGCGACCGGTTCCGTGCTGGCGCTAGGCGCGACGATCACAGCGTCAGACCAGGGCTCCGGAACCACCGAGCAGCTGACCGGCATGATCCGCACCAATGCCGGCATCCAGCCAGGTGACTCGGGCGGCCCGCTGGTGAACGGGTCCGGCCAGGTCGTCGGCATGAACACCGCCGCCTCATCGGGCGGCGGCCTGCCCATCGGCACGACCGCCGCTGACACAACCCAGGCGTACTCGATCCCGATTAACAAGGCGCTTGCCATCGCGCACCAGATTGAGGCCGGCCAGTCCTCGTCGGCCGTCCATATCGGCGCGACTGCCTTCCTCGGCATCCAGGTCGCCTCGAGTGGCTTCAGCGGCGGCAGCGGCGTGACCATCGTGGGCGTCGTGCCGGGCACCGCGGCCGCGAACGCTGGCCTTGGCGCTGGTGACACGATCCTCTCGGTGGCTGGCCACAGCGTCACTTCCGGTTCCGATCTGCAGTCCGTGATCGCGGGCCACCACCCGGGCGACAAGCTGACCGTGGTGTGGCAGGACCAGTTCGGCCAGACCCACACGTCGGTCGTCACCCTGTCGCAGGGCCCGACGGCCTGACCGAAGGCGCCGCCTGGCGCACAGCAGCGCCCCGCCGTCGGGGGCCGGCGGGGCGCTGCTGTCGCGCCCAGCATGTTGTGCCTGCCGCCACCTGGTCCCTGTGCTTGCAGCCCGGCTGTATCAGGGCCGGGCCAGCGCGCCGCTCGCCGCACGACGTCGGCGGCCGTCACCTGAGTACCCTGAGTGCATGCCGAGTCAGTTTGATCCGCCGTCAGGGACGCGTGACTTTCTCGCCGCCGACGTGGAGCGGCGCGAGCATGCGTTCGCGGTGATCAAGTCGGTATTCGCCGGCTACGGGTTCGAGCCGCTCCAGACCCCGGCGTTCGAGCGGCTCGACGTGCTGATGGGCAAGTACGGCGATGAGGGTGAGAAACTCGTCTTCAAGATCCTCCGGCGCGGCGAGCACGAGGCGTCGGGAGAGGCCGACCTGGCGCTGCGGTACGACATGACGGTCCCGCTGGCGCGGGTGATGGCGGCCTACGGCAGTCAGCTGCCGAGACCCTACAAGCGGTATGCGATGGGCCCGGTGTGGCGTGCAGACCGGCCCGGCCGGGATCGGTACCGGGAGTTCGTCCAGTGTGACCTGGACACGCTCGGCTCGGCGTCGCTGCTCGCCGATGCCGAGACGCTGGCGGCGCAGCACGATGCGATGGTGGCGCTCGGCCTGACCGACTTCACCATCCTGCTGAACTCGCGCCGGGCCCTCGCCGGGCTGCTCGAGGCGTTTAGCATCCCGGCGGAGATCGGTCCCGGCGTGCTGATCTCCCTCGACAAGCTCGACAAGGCCGCGCCGGCTGAGGTTGCCGAAGAGCTGACCGGGCGCGGGCTCGCACCGGGCCAGGCAAGCGAACTGGTCGCTAGCCTGACCGCTGCCGACGCGGTCGATCAGGTCCGAGTCGCGCTCGCCAAGACTGACGAAGGCATCGCGGGCCTGGACGAGATTGACACGGTGCTATCTCTGCTGGCCGGCCAGGTGCCGGCGGGGCGGATCACGTTCTCGCCGCGCATGGTGCGCGGGCTGAGCTACTACACCGGCCCGATCTGGGAGGTTGTCGCTGGCGGCGTGGCGGGCTCGCTGGGCAGCGGCGGCCGCTACGACCACCTGATCGAGCAGCTCGGAGGGCCGGATGTGCCCGGAACGGGCGCGTCGATCGGGGTCGAGCGGATCCTGGCGCTGGCACCGGGCGCGAACGACCCGGGGCAGACCCGGCTGGACCTGGCCGTCACGGTGCTGCGGCCGGACCTGGCCGCGCAGTCGTTTGGCTTCGCTGCGGCAGGCCGGACGGCAGGACTGCGGTCCAGTGTCTACCTGGGCGAGTCCGGCCAGCTCAAGAGGCAGATGAAGTGGGCAAACGACAGTGGTGCCCGCTGGTGCGTCATCTACGGCGAGCAGGAGCAGCAGGGCGGCGTCGTGACGGTCCGGGACATGAGCACGGGCGAGCAGGTCCAGGTGCCGGCCGACGACCTCGGCGAATACCTGGCCCAGGCGGCCGCCGCCGGGCGCTGAGGCCGGTGGCCGCCCAGGAGTTCCTGCCGCCGCCGGCGTGGCACGCCAGCCTGCCCGGCGTCGTGCTGGCGGCGGCCGGGCTGATCCGCGACGACACCGGCCGGGTGCTCGTGGTGAAGCCGAACTACCGCGACTTCTGGACACTGCCCGGCGGCATCTGCGAGTCCGGCGAGGCGCCACACGCCGGGTGTGCCCGGGAGGTGACCGAGGAGATAGGCCTGCCGCTGCCCGTCGGCCGGATGCTGGCGGTGGACTGGCAGCTGCCCCTGGACATCTACGGACCGGAGGCGCGGCCCGCTGTCTTCTTCGTGTTCGACTGCGGCGTGCTGAGCTCCCTGTCTCGAGTCCGCCTTCAGGAAGAGGAACTGGACGACTGCCGGTTCGCCGCCGAGTCGGAGCTGTTTGCGCTTCTCGCCGAGACGTCGGTGCCGCGCATTCGCGCGGCGATCAGCAGCCTGTCCTCGGGCTGCCCCCGGTACGTGCCTGGCCTGGCCGAGGGCGAATAGCCGGAATAGCCTCAGCCGGCCGCCACCGGCGCGGGCAGGCGGTCGGCATGCGTGACGCTCGCCGCGCCGAATACGCCCGCGAGGTGGCGCTCCACCACCGGCAGGACGTCGGCCACAGCGATCTGCCGCCCCGCTTCCGCCGACAGTGACGTGACGGCCGCGTCGCTGATGCCGCACGGCACGATGCGGTCGTACCAGGAAAGGTCGCAGTCGCAGTTGAGCGCGAAGCCGTGCATGGTCACGCCCCTCGCGACGCGCACTCCGATGGCGGCGAGTTTGCGGTCCGGGCGCCCGCCGCCATCGCTGAGCAGCCAGGCGCCGCGCCGCCCGTCGACCCGGCCGGCCGGCACGCCGAACTCCGCGCAGGCACCGATCATGGCGTCCTCGAGGGACCGCACATACGCGACGACGTCGACCGGCTCGTCGAGTGCCACGATCGGGTAGCCGGTGAGCTGGCCGGGACCATGCCAGGTGATGTTGCCGCCGCGGTCGACGTCGATGACAGGAGCGCCGGGATCGCTGACGGGGCGGTCCAGGGGCGTCGTGCGCTTTCCGGCGGTGTAGACCGGCGCGTGCTCGAGCAGCAGGCAGGTGTCCGGGATGTCGCCGCGGACTCGCCGCTCGTGCACCTTCCGCTGCAGGTCCCAGGCCTCGAGATAGTCAACGCCCGGACCCAGCCGGGCAAACACCAGCTCAGCGTGCACACGGCCAGCTTAGCGCTGGCATAGTCCGCCCGGCGCTCGCGGCTGAAGGACGCGATATAGCTTGACAGTATTACGCGATAGTACTTATTGTCTGAGAAGCTGGCCTGGCCGGATCTGGAGCCACTTGCGGGGGCAGTGGTTCGGACCAGGCCAGGCAAGGGGATGCGACAGCCGGGACGGGATGCCCATGGACGCGATCGAGATCCTGACCGCGCTCGGCACTTCGGCCGGGCGCGCAGACCCGTACAAGTACTACGCAGCCCTGCATGAGCTGGGCGAGGCTGTCCGGCCCGCACCAGGCTTCGTGCTGGTCGTCGGCTATGACGCCATTAACTCCGTGCTGCGCGATCCGGACTTCCGGGCTGGCGATGAGGCAACGTGGGACACGGCGTTTCCCGGCTGGGAGTCGCAGCCGGTCTTTGCCCAGGGAGCGGACTGGCTGCTCAACATCAACGGCGCGAAGCACACGAGGATCCGCAGCCTGATCGCGCGCGCCTTCACGGCACGGCGGATCGGCGGGCTTGAACCTGCGATCGGTGCGATGGCGGATGACCTGCTGGATGCGATGGCTGACAGGGGCGCAGGCGGCTCGGCGGTGGAGTTCATGGGCGAGTTCGCCTACCGCCTGCCGGTCACCGTGATCTGCGAGCTGCTCGGAATTCCTGAGGCCGATCGCGACGGCTTCCGCCCGCTCGCCCGTGACCTGACGGGCATCTTCGAGCTCAGCGATCCGCAGAACCTGCCCGCCATCAACGAAGCCGCACGGGAGCTGCTCGCTTACTTCACCGGCCTCGCCGCGCAGCGCCGGGCAGAGCCGCAAGACGACCTGGTCAGCGCTCTGCTAGCGGTCAGTGATACCGGCGACGGCAGGCTGACGGATGCCGAGCTGCTGCACAACCTCACCCTGCTGCTGGTCGCCGGCTTCGAGACCACGACGAACCTGCTGGGCAACGGCCTGCAGATTGTCCTTGCTCAGCCGGACGTCGGCGATGCGGTCCGCGACGGCACCGTGCCGGTCCCGGCGTTCGTTGAGGAGGTCCTGCGGTATGACTCACCCGTCCAGCTCACCTCGCGGGTCGGGTACGACACCAAGGTGGGCGGCGTCGCGATCGCGGCGGGCGACGACGTCATGACGGTGCTCGGCGCGGGTAACAGGGATCCGCGCCGGTTCGCCAGCCCGGACACGTTCGACCCGCAGCGCGCCGACGGCGGGCCGCTCAGCTTCGGCGGCGGGCCGCACTTCTGCATCGGCGCGGCACTAGCCAGGCTGGAGGGCGCGGTCGCGTTCCCGCGGCTCCTCCGCCGGTTCCCGCGGATTGCCCCGGCCGGCGAGCCGGTCCGGCGGGACACGCTGCTGCTACGCGGATTCGACGCTCTGCCCGTGACCGTACGCTAGCCGCGAGGGTTCTGACGGCTGCTGGCGGGAGGGCGTGCGATGTTCGACCACGACGATCTGCGCCGCATGAGTCCGGACGAGCGGCTCCGGCTCCGGCAGCTGCTCGCCGGGTTCGATGCGCCGGACCCGGCTGCGGGCAAGGCAAGTCAGCGGCGACGGACACTTCTGCTCGCCCTCGTGATCGTCTGCTGCGTGGCCCTCGCCGCCTGGATCGGGGTGCTGGCGGCGACGCTGCCGCGTTACTACCGGGCCGGCGACTGGCGCGGTGCGTGGGTGGGCTTCGACATCGCCCTTTTGCTGGCGTTCGCGGCAACCGGCTGGGCGGCGTGGCGCCGCCGACAGATCCTGATCATCTGCCTGGTGGTGCTGGCGACGCTGCTCTGCTGTGACGCCTGGTTCGACGTCGTCCTCGACGCCCGGACTCGGGGCTTCGAGCTCAGCCTGCTGTCCGCGATTCTCATCGAGCTGCCGCTGGCCGCCGTCGCCATCCAGGGCGCCAGGCGGCTGGTGCGGATCACGAATGCGGTCACGCAGCGATACCGCGGCGAGCAAGGCCCGGTACCGCGGCTGCGGGACATCCCGCTCGCTGGCGTCGGTCCGGACCGTCCGCTCAGCGACCTGCTGGCCGGGCCTGAAGAGCAACTGCCAGCGCAAGCGACGCCGGCCGAATAAGCCCGGTGCTAGTCGAACGGCAGCAGCGACCAGCCTGACCAGGTGCCGCCGCTGAACGTGTCCTGATACAGCCGGCCATCGGTCCCGTTGGCCACCACCGAGCTTGTCCCGGCCGCCGAGGCTGCGGCGGCCGGTGAGCTCGTCAGCACGCCGCCGAGGCTGGTCCATGCCGACCAGCTGCCGGAGTAGGTTCTCTCTACCGCGATGCCGCCCGGTCCCTGCGCGAAGACCTGGACCGGCCCGCCCGGGATGCTGACGGCCGCCGGGCCACCGGTCACGGTGCCGCCGAGAGCCTGCCACCCCGACCATGCCCCGGCGTGCCGGACGTTCTCGAAGATGGAGTCGTTGGTCCCGGTCACGAACACATCGAGGTCGCCGGTCGCGGTATAGGTCACCCCGATGGGCGTGGCTTGCACCGTCCCGCCGATGTCCGTCCACCCTGTCCACCCGGTCGCGGGCGCGTAGGTCGCGAACCAGACCGCATCGTGGGGGCCGCGGACCACCACCGCGAGCTGCCCGCCGGTAGTGGCGGCGATCGCTGGCGGCGCGCTCACAGTGCCGCCGATAGAGGTCCACCCGGAACTCGTGCCGCTGCTGCTCAGGGAGTTCACGTACGCTGCCCCGTTGCCAGCGACGGCGACCACCTCGGTGTTCGTCGTTCCCGGGATGGCCGCGGCCGCAGGCTGGTAGATGATCGAGCCGCCGAGCTGGACCGGACCCGTCCAGGTGCCGCCGCTGCCCAGGAACGCGGCGACGCTGCGCCCGCTCGTTCGCTCGACCAGCGTGACCTGGCCATTGCCGGACGATGCCGCGCCCACGGTGCCGCCGGTCAGGCCGGTCTGCTCCTTGGCTATGAGCACGTGCAGCGCGGCCTGGTTGACCAGCGCGGCGAACGCGGGGCTCGCGTTGTACTCCGCGGTCACTGCGTTGTACATGGCCGGGATGTCGCCCGGGTTGGTGACCAGGACGATGTCGCCGCCAGCGTTGATGAAGTCCACCGCCCGCTGAGCGGGGGTCAGCTCGCTGACCGCAGCCGCATCCATAGAGTCGCTCATGATCGCGCCGTGGAAGCCCAGCTCACCGCGGAGCATCCCGCTCGCCCCCACCACGGCGGGCGAGAACACCGCCTGATGCGCGGCGTCGATCTTGGTGTAGATGGCCAGGGAAACCATCACCACCGGGACACCCTGCAAGTGAATCGCGGCCGAGTACGGCTGCAGGTACGGATCGTTGTAGGTGGTGACGGTGTCCTTGACGCCGTAGGTGGTATCGGTATTGCCGCTGGCACGGCCGAGCCCGGGGAAGTGCTTGATGGTGGCGCTCACGCCCGCTTCCTGCATGCCATCAAGGACAGCAGTCCCGGCGGAGGTCACCGCGGCGGGCGTGTAGCCGTACTCGCGGTCGTAGAAGCCGATCGGCGCGTTGGCGGTACCGATGCTGGCGGGCACGGTATCCAGCACCGGCGCCAGGTCCAGGTTCACCCCGGCCGACGCGAGCTGGCCGCCCCAGGCGGCCCAGTTGCTGTGCAGCGCCGCGCCCTCGCCGCCCTGGGACAGCGCGGTCGGGATCGCGGAGAACCCCGGGCCGGACAGCACCTGAACGTTGCCGCCCTCCTGATCGGTGGCCATGAACAGCGGCACGCCGCCGGTCGCCGCGCTGGTGGCGAGCCCCTGCAGCTGGTTCGTGAATTGCCGCGTAGCGGTGACTCCGGCGCTGCTGCGGCCGGTCAGGATGACCGAACCGGTGTGGTAGGTCGTGATGTCAGTACTGATCGCGCTGCTCACCGGCCCGGTCGCCGGGACCCCGGCCATGAACAGCTGGCCGATCTTCTGCGCCTCGGTCATTCCCGCCAGCGTGGCCGACGGGCCGTACCCGCTTCCGGCGGCGACCTGGGCCGCCTGCGCGGCCGCGCTGTCTGCCCCGGGAGCAGCACCAGCAGTCCCGCCCGCGACACCCGCGAGACTGCACGCCGCTGCGAGGACAGCCGCGGTCGACGCCAGTGCAACACCCCGCTTCATCCCGTACACCCCCTGGCTTCCCTGACTACCGCGCCGGCCAGCCCAGCGCAAGGGGTGTACGGCCGGACCGCACCGGGTCAGCGGGCCCCGCCGACGGGGTCAGCCAGCCGCGGCGGCGCCGACTGGGAGGTCGTAAGTCCGGCGCACGCTGGTGCCGAGCCGGGTGATGTCGGCACCGTAGACGTGCACCGAGACGGCGACGCTGTCGCCGATGTTGCGGACCCGGTGGATGTCGCCGGGCGGGGCGAAGCCGCTCACGTCACCGGGCCGGCCCGCCTTGCACCCGGCAGGCAGCAGGTGGCTGCCGTCGGTGGCGAGCGCGAATAGCTCCTCATACTCCACGCCTGCCACGACGCCGAAGACGCACCAGGTGACGTGGTCATGGACCGGCGTGATCTGCCCCGGCAGCCAGACCATGGCGGTGACGGAAAACGAGCCGTCCGGCTCTGCATGCAGCAGGTGGCACTGGTAGCCAGCCGGGTCGCCTGCGAGCTCGGTGGCGGTCAGCATGTCGGGCGCCGGCAGCTGGCTGCGAAGCTGGGCGGCCACCAGGTCGGCGGTCTGCTGCCAGTCCGCGTGCTGGCTGGTCGCGGCCCGGATCGCGGCGATGAGGTCGGCCGGACACCGGGTGCGAGCAGGGCTGACAGTCGCCATGCGTGACCCCTTCTGCCTGGGCGGGACAATTGCCTATCAGATCACTCGACAATAGGCTACGGGACGGCGGTGCGGTGCACCAATGCCAGCCATCCATGGGTCGATAGCGCACGTCTATAGCAGGATGTCCGCATGGGCACCACGCTGCTGCTGGACGCGGCCTCGATGTATTTCCGGGCGTTCTACGGGGTGCCGGCCGAGACGATGAGGGCCCCGGACGGCACCCCGGTGAACGCGGTCCGCGGGTTTCTCGACATGATCGCCACGCTGCTGCGCTCCCGGCGCCCGGACCGGCTGCTTGCCTGCATGGATGCGTCCTGGCGGCCGGCCTTCCGGGTGCGGGCGATCCCCTCGTATAAGACGCACCGGGCGAATCCGGATGGCTCCGAGCAGATACCCGGCGCGCTGAGCACGCAGCTGCCGATCATCGTGGACGTCCTCGACGCGACCGGGATCGTGATGAAGTGGGCCGACGGCTACGAGGCCGACGACATCCTCGGCACGCTCGCGGCGCAGGCCACCGGCCCGGTTGAGGTGGTCACCGGTGACCGCGACCTGTTCCAGCTCGTCGACGACTCGCGCGGGATCCGGGTCGCCTACATCGGCAAGGGCGTGTCCCGCCTCGAGCTCATCGACGAGGCTGAGGTCGCGAGGCGTTATCAGATCCCTGGCCGGTCCTATGCGGCATTTGCCGCGCTGCGCGGCGACCCGAGCGACGGGCTGCCCGGCGTGCCGGGAGTGGGGGAGAAGACAGCGGCAGCGCTGGTTCGCTCATTCGGGTCGGTCGAGGCGATGCTCGCCGCCATCGACGCGGGCCACGGCGGCTTCCCGCCCGGCAGCCGGGCGAAGCTGGTCGCCGCGCGACAGTACCTGGATGCCTGCATGCCAGTAGTCACGGTGGCGGCCGACGCGCCGGTCAAGCTGTCCGGCGGCGAGCTGCCCTCGACGCCGGCCGATCCGGCCAGGGTCGCGGCGCTCGACACACGGTGGGATCTCGGCTCCTCGCTCGGCCGGGTGCTCTCGGCGCTCGCGGCCGCGCCGTGACGACGGTGAGATGATGGCGTCAGGTTCTGCAAGACCCTGAAGGAGGGTCCGTGGATCACGCCCAGGACGGAACGGGGTTGTTTCCGGCCGGCCGCCTGCGCGATGTCGCGGCCGCCACGGCGAAAGCCGGCCTCGACGCGCTGCTGCTCACCCCGGGACCTGATCTGCGGTACGTGACGGGGTATCACGCGCACGAGTCGGAGCGGCTGACCTGCCTGGTGGTGCCCGCGGACGAGGACCCGGTGCTGGTCGTGCCGCGGCTCGAGCTGCGCGGCGCGCAGGCGTCGCCGCTCGGCGCCCTCGGCATCGAGATCGCCGGCTGGGATGAGACCGATGACCCGTGCGCGCTGGTGGCGCGACGGCTCGGGCCCGTCGCGGCGGTCGGCCTCGCCGACCGGATGTGGGCGCTGCTGGTGCTGCGGCTCCGCGCTGCGCTGCCGGGGACGCGGCAGGAGCTTGCCAGCGTCGCGCTGCGCGACCTTCGCGCGCGCAAGAGCCCGGCCGAGATCGCGGCTCTGCGGAAGGCCGCAGCAGCCATCGACCGGGTACACGACCAGGTGCCGGGCTGGCTGCGGCCCGGCCGCACCGAGCGCGACGTGGCTGCGGACATCAGCGAGGCGATCCTCGCGGCAGGCCACGCCACGGTGGATTTCACCATCGTCGGCTCGGGTCCGAACGGGGCGAGCCCGCACCACACAGCGTCCGATCGAGTGCTCGAGCGCGGGGATGCCGTCGTCGTCGACATCGGCGGCACGATGCCGACTGGCTATTGCTCGGACTGCACCCGTACGTATGCGATCGGCGCTCCGCCGGCGAACGTCGCCGCCTGCTACCAGGTGCTCAGGGAGGCACAGGAGGCCGCGTGCGCCGCGGTGCGGCCGGGCGTCGCTGCGGAGTCGGTGGATGCTGCGGCTCGCACACCGATCGGCGCGGCCGGCTTCGGTGAGTACTTCGTGCACCGGACCGGCCACGGCATCGGCCTGGAGACGCACGAGGAGCCGTACATCGTGGCCGGCAACTCCGAGGTGCTGCAGCCGGGTTACGTCTTCTCGGTCGAGCCCGGCATCTACCCGGGACCATTCGGCGCCCGGATCGAGGACATCGTGGCCTGCACGCCGGACGGCTTCGAGCGGCTGAATAACGCCAGCCGCGAGCTGGTCATCGTCTGATGCCGGCGGACGTCCGCGAGCCGCGCGACGACACCGCGGCCGAGCTGTTTGCGCTCACCCGGCAGATCGCGGACGCCGAGCTGCGGCCGAAAGTCGCGGCTGCGGAACAGGACGGCAGCTTCCCGCGTACCGAGTTCCGCACGCTCGGCCGGGCGGGCCTGCTGAGCCTGCCCTACCCGGAGGAATACGGGGGTGGCGGCCAGCCGTACGAGACCTACCTCCAGGTAGTCGAGGAACTCGCGGGCGCCTGGCTCGCGGTCGGCCTCGGTGTCAGCGTGCACACGCTCACGTGCTTCCCGATCGCCACCGCCGGCTCTGCGGAACAGCGAGCCCAGTGGCTGCCCGGCATGCTCGGCGGTGACCAGCTCGGCGCGTACTGCCTGTCCGAGCCTGGCAGCGGCTCGGACGCCGCGGCGCTGGCCACCCGCGCCGTCCCCGACGGCGGCGAGTTCGTGATCGACGGCGTGAAGGCCTGGACCACCCATGGCGGGCAGGCGGACTTCTACACGCTATTCGCCCGCACGTCGGGTGAGGCGGCCGGACCGCACCGGTCCCGCGGAATCAGCTGCTTCCACGTGCCCGCCAGCACACCAGGCGTATCCGCGGCGCCGCCCGAGCACAAGATGGGCATGCGCAGCTCACCGACGGCGCAGGTGCGGTTCTCCTCGGCGCGGGTGCCGGCCGGGCAGCTTATCGGTGAGAAGGAGCGCGGCTTTGCGATCGCGCTGGCCGCGCTCGACGCGGGCCGCCTGGGCATCGCGGCGTGCGCGACGGGCGTGGCGCAGGCAGCGCTGGACTGCGCGGTGTCCTACGCCGCCGAGCGCAGCCAGTTCGGCCGCCCGGTGATCCAGTTCCAGGGGCTGCAGTTCATGCTGGCCGACATGGCGACCGCCGTCGCAGCGGCCCGCGCCCTGTACCTCAGCGCAGCCCGGCGCAAGGACGCGGGCCTGCCGTACGGGCAGCAGGCCGCGATGGCCAAGCTGCTGGCGACTGACACGGCCATGCGCGTGACCACCGACGCGGTCCAGGTGCTCGGCGGGTACGGCTACGTCGAGGACTTCCCCGCGGAGCGGCTGATGCGCGAGGCCAAGGTGCTGCAGATCGTCGAGGGCACCAACCAGGTCCAGCGGATGGTGATCGGCCGCGCGCTGGCCGCCGAGAATGGCATCTAGTCACATTTGGCGGCCCGTGCCATCATCCTTGCATCCGATTCCGGCGCTGAGGCAGCCGTACCAGGGATGTCGCATGAGCGAGGTCAGTCCTGAGCCTGAGCTTGCATCGCCGCGTGACGCGGCCAGCCCTGCAGGCGATCCGATTGCTGTCTCTGATCCACCGGCCGCAGCGCCGTGGTTCGCGCCACCCGATTCCGGCCCGTTTCCGCCGCTGCCGGGCGCAGCGCCTGCAACTGCGTTTCAGGCACCCGATACGGCGGGTATTCAGGCCACGGCACCTGGTCCGGTGCGGCGCATCCGGGGGCCGTTGATCGGCTTCATCGCTGGTGCGGTCGCCGTGGCGCTGGGCCTCGGCGGGTATTTCATCGCGCAGAACATGTCGGCCAGCCGAAACAGCACGCCGGTCGCGACATCCTCGCAAGTGAAGTCCGGCGGCATCACCGTCACCGGGCACGGAGTCACCATGAGCTTCCCGGCCGGCTGGGTCAACGTGCCGACCTCGCCTAATCAGATCCGGCAGTTCGTCAAGAACTTCGAAGCCGCTCACGGGCATATCCCGGCGGCCCTGCGAGCCGCGCTGCAGGCCTTGGCTAATGACCCGCAGACTGCTGCCAGTTTCGCGATGGTGGTCTACAAGCCAGGCGGATCAGGCAGCTTTGTGGAAAACCTGGATGCCGCAGTCGGGCCGCCGGGACCGCCGCCGGGCGAGATGCTGGCGGACCTGAAATCAGGCCAGGGCCCTGCCCAATTCGGTGGCACCGATGTGCACTACACCGTGACGAAATTCGGTCAGTATTCAGGCGTGCTGGCCACGTACACCATCAGCGCGCAGGGCGTGACCGTGTACGGCGCGCAGTCGTACCTGGACGGCCCGACGAACACGGTGGTCACGACCGTGACCTCACAGAATGCTGCCACTACTGACGCCGATCTCCGGCGCATCGTCGACACGCTGAGGTTTACGTGATCAACGGAAGGATCCGGCGCTCAGCCCGGAGATGATCCGCCGCTGCGCAAACAGCACGATCAGCGCGGCCGCGCCGGCAACCGGGCGCCGCCAGCCGTGGTGCTAGGCGCCTAGTTGGCCGGGTGGCCGATCGCGAGGCCGCTGTCGGCGTCGAAGAACTGCAGCTTTGCCGTGTCGATGGCGAGTGTCGCCGACGATCCGGGCTTGATCGGGCTGCGCGAGGCGACGCGCGCCGTCCACTGTGTCTTGTTCCCGCCGAGCGGGATCGCCTCTTCGTCGTCCCCGCCCTCGCGCGCGTGGGTGATGCTGGCGTGCTGCACGGGTGCGGCGTCGATCGTGAAGATCACGTGGATCTCGCTGCCGAGTTCCTCGGTCACTGACACCTCGACCGGCATCCGCGGCCAGGCGGGCTCGGCGAGGCTGGCGTCCTCGAAGTCGGACGGCCGGACACCGAGAATGATGTCCTGGCCGAAGTAAGGGTCGAGGCCGGGCTTGCTGGCGAGTTCGGCGGGCACCGCGAGCTTGTGGCCGGCGAACACCACGACGGGACCGCCGTCGCGGTCGAGCCGGGCCGTGATGAAGTTCATCGCGGGTGACCCGATAAAGCCGGCGACGAACAAGTTCACCGGCGAGTTGTACAGCGTCTGAGGCGTGTCAACCTGCTGCAGCCTGCCGTCGCGCAGGACACAGACGCGCTGGCCGAGCGTCATGGCCTCGACCTGATCGTGGGTGACATAGACGGTGGTGACGCCGAGCCTGCTGTGCAGCTGCGACAGCGACGCCCGCATCGACACCCGGAGCTTGGCGTCGAGGTTCGACAGCGGCTCGTCCATCAGGAACGCCTGCGGCTCCCGGACGATCGCGCGGCCCATGGCGACGCGCTGACGCTGACCGCCCGACAGCGCAGCGGGCTTGCGCTTCAGGTAGTCCTCGAGGCCCAGCATCCTGGCCACCTCGGCGACCCGCCGCCTGATCTCGTCCTTGGGCGTCTTGCGCTGCTGGAGGCCGAACGCGAGATTCTGCTCCACGGTCATGTGCGGGTAGAGCGCGTAGTTCTGGAACACCATGGCGATGTCCCGGTCCTTGGGCGGCAGGTCGTTGACGATCCGGTCGCCGATCGTGATCGTCCCGGCGGAGATGTCCTCCAGGCCGGCGATCGAGCGGAGCGCGGTGGACTTGCCGCAGCCGGACGGGCCGACGAGCACCATGAACTCGCCATCGGTGATGTTTAGCGTCAGGCCGTCCACGCCCTTGACCCCGCCTGGGTAGACCTTGTCGACGTGATCAAGCAGGATCTGCGCCATGACGACCTCAACTCGCGTGTGACCACCGGGCCACGGACGGCCCGTACTGCCGGGACAGTACCCGTACGTCCTTTGGTGGGGCTATGACCGGAAGGGTCATGTTACGTTAGTGTAAACTCTGTTATCATTTCGTTAGCAAGTCACGGGAGCAGGCAGACGTGGCGGGCACGTAACGTGGCGCCGTGGAGGAGATCAACGCGACGATAGTCGCGCTGCTGGCCTGCGACGGGCGGATGAGTTTTACCGAACTCGCCCGCCGCACGGGGCTTTCTGTGTCTGCGGCGCAGCAGCGCGTGCGCCGGCTCGAGCAGCGCGGCGTGATCCAGGGGTACGGCGCCGTCATCAGCGCCGAGGATATCGGCCTGCCGATGACCGCATTCGTGTCGATCAAGCCGTTCGACCCTGCGGCACCCGACGACGCGCCCGACCGGCTGAAGCACCTGTCGGCCATCGAGGCCTGCCACAGTGTGGCCGGCGACGCCAGCTACATTCTCAAGGTCCGCGTCGCCTCGCCGGGTGCGCTGGAGGAGCTGCTGCAGCAGATCCGAGCCGCCGCGAACGTCTCGACGCACACGACAATCGTGCTCAGTACCCCGTATGAGAACCGGCCTCCGCACGTCACGAACTCGAACCCGAACTCGTCTTAGCGGGCGGCCTTGCGAGGGCGCCAAGTATGTATCATAGTGATATCAGTTTTAGGGGTAGCCGGAGGCTAACAGGAGGCGGCCATGGGCGTGCCGGGAACAGAGCTGCCGAGATGGCGCAGTGAGCGGGCGGCACCGGGTGGTCCGGCCATCGTGGTCCACGCCCTGCGCAAGAGCTTCGGGCCGAAGGAGGCCGTGGCGGGCATCGACCTCGAGATCGCGGCGGGGTCGCTGGCGGGACTCGTGGGACCGAACGGCGCAGGAAAGACCACCTCGCTGTCGATGATGACCGGCCTGCTGCGTCCGGACGGCGGGCAGATCGTCATCGACGGGCGGAACGTGTGGGAGGACCCGGTGGCCGCGAAAGCCATCATGGGGGTGGTCCCGTCCGAGGTGCGGCTGTTCGACCGGCTGAGCGGCGCCGAGATGCTCGAGTACGCGGGCCGGCTGCGCGGCTTGCCGGCCGGGGAGGCGCGGTCGCGAGCGGCCCAGCTGCTGGACGTACTGGATCTGACCGCCGATGCCAAGCGGCTGGTGGCCGACTACTCGACCGGCATGCGGAAGAAGACAGCACTCGGCTGCGCCCTGATCCATAACCCCTCAGCGCTGTTCCTGGACGAGCCGCTCGAGGGGGTGGACCCGATCTCTGCCGACGTGATCCGACGCCTGCTCACCCGATATGTGGGCTCGGGCTCGACCGTGCTGTTCTCTAGTCACGTCATGGAACTGGTCGAGCAGGTCTGCGACCACGTGGCCATCATCAATCAGGGCCGCATCGTTGCCAGCGGCACTACCGACCAGGTTCGCGGTGGCAAGACGCTGCAGCAGGCGTTCGTCGACCTGGTTGGTCCGCGCGCGACTGGCGAGGAGGGACTGACATGGCTCGGCTCCTCGTCCAGCTGAAGCTGCGGCAGCTCACCAACGCGCTGCGCGCGTCGACCGGCGCCAAGGTCTCCTTCATCATCAGCACGACGTTTGCCGTTCTGGTGATGGTCGGCACGTTCCTGGGCCTGGCCCTGATGCGCGGCACGGCCACCTCCGTGGACCTGACGACGGTCATTTTTACCGTGTTCGCGTTCGGCTGGCTGATCCTGCCGATCTTCATATTCGGCCTGGACTCCACGCTCGACCCGGCGACGCTCCAGCTGTATCCGCTGCGGACCCGCCCGCTCGCCGTAGGACTGCTGGCCGCGTCCGCTACCGGTGCATGGCCCGTGGCCAACGTCATCGGGCTGCTCGGAGTGACCGTCGGGCTCGCCAGAGGCGGCCTCGGCATACTGTTCGCGGTGCTCGCCGTGGCGCTGCAGGTGCTGTTCTGCATGGTGCTGGCCAGGTTCGTGACCACTGGCATGGCGGGCTTGCTGCGGTCTCGCCGCGGCCGGGATCTGGGCGTGTTCCTTGTCATCCCGCTCTTTGCGCTGTATGAGTTCTTCGCCCAGGTGGTCCCGAGGGTGGCCGCCGAAGGCAAGCTCAACGCCGCGAGCTTCAACGGGTTCGACGCGTGGATGCGCTGGCTGCCGCCGGGCCTCGCCGCGCATGCGATCGACGACGCCTCGACCGGGCACGCGGGTACCGCTTTGCTTCGCCTGGCAATACTGGCGGCCGTCATCGTCGTCCTCGGCTGGCTGTGGATACGGTCGCTCGACCGTGCCCTGGTCACCACGGACACCTCGGCGCGGTCGGCGCAGGTCCGCGGCACGGCGCTGCCACTGGCCCGGTATGGCCGCGCCGGTGCCGTGGCCGCGCGCTACTGGATCTACCAGCGGCGCGAGCCGATGTCGCTGGCCTACTGGGCGCTCACCGCCGTCATTATGGCCGCGGCCTCGGCCAGCGCCATATTTGGCAAGCAGCACCACCCCGCGATCGTGCTGACGGGCGCGGTATTCGGTGCTGCGTTCGCCGGCGGCTTCCATGCCAACTCCATCGGCCTGACCGGACCACCATTCGCCTACGAGACGCTGGCCCTCACCGGCCGCCGGGACCTGCGCGCGTATTTCGGCGGGGAGTCCGTCGTGCTCGCTGCCATCGGCGTGCCGATCCTGACCGCCCTCTCCTTCGGCCTGGCTGCCGCGGCACGGGAACCCATCCAGGGCATCGCGGCGACGGCCGTAGCCCTGGCCGCCCTCGGCGCGTCGCTGGGCATGAGCGCCATCTTCTCCGTAGTGGCGGCGTACCCAATGGAAAAGCGCGCGGGCAGCCCGATGCCCCAGCCGGCCTCAGGATTCGGGGGGAACCGGTTCGCCATCCTCGGCAACCTCGCCGTCACCGCGGTGGCGGCCATCCCGGCGATCCTGGCCGCCGTCTTCACAAGCACGGTGCCGGAGCCGATTCGTGCGCCGGTGCTGATTGTCGGCGCCGCCGCGTACGGATTCGCGCTAGCCATGGTCGGCGTGCGCATTGCGGCGGCGGCCGCCGAGCAGAAGCTGCCCGAGCTCTATCAGATCGCCCTGCGCAGCAAGCTGTAGCTCAGATCACGGCGAACAGCCGCAGCGGTTCGGCCGCCTGCACCTCCACACCGGCCGGCACGATGGCGGCGGTTCCGCCGTGCTGGGCTGCGGCCACTGCCAGGTTTTCCGTTCTCGCGGAGACAACGGTCGCACCGTGCAGCAGAGCGTGATCGACGACCGCGGTATAGGAGCGCCCGTCGCCGACCATGGGCGCGGCGAGCACGACATCCCCCGCGGTCACGTCCGCTGTGCCCGCGAGCTCATCGAGCTGGGCCGCGAGGTCGAGATGCGTCAGCCCGGCCGGGTGCAGGGTGCCGTCGGCGCCACGGCTGTACGGAAGCAGCGCCAGGTCATGCGGCCTCGTGGACGGCGGCTGCAGCGTGCCCATGTCCAGCAGCGAGCCGAACGGCGTCGTGGCGGGGGAGTTGCAGAAGGAGATCACCTGGCGCACCCAGCACCGGTCCGCCGCGGCGAGGCCCGCGGCGGCCAGCGGCTGCGCAGTCAGCAGCATGCGCGCGCCGCAGTCGGCCAGCTGACCCGCCACCTCCGCAACACTCAGATCCGGGCTCACCGGGCACGGAATGCCTCCTGCTGCCCTGATCGCATGGCAGGCGAGCACATAGCAGGCCACATCCGGCACGTACACGCCGACGACATCGCGCGGTCGCAGCCCTCGCCAGGCGAGCCCGGCGGCGGCACGCATCAGGGTGCTGGCCAGGCCGCCGTAGGTGTGACGCCGGCCGTCATTCGAGCCGATCAGGGCTTCCTCGTCGCCTCGGGTGCCTGCGGCCTCGACCAGCTGCTGCGTCACGCTCATGTCCGTCCTCACCCACTAGCCCAACGTCGAAGCTGCCGCTCGCACTGACGGTACGCGCGCGGCCGTGCCACCGCATCGTCAGAACTGTGTAGCCCGGGTATGTAGCCGGCCTGCGGACGCGGATCACCCGTGGCCGGCCGTGCCCCTCCGACGGCCGGCCACTCAGAGTGACCCTTGATCCGCCTCTACGGTAGGAATTCGTGCGCTACCCGCGCATCGGCCGGATGAACCATTCGGGGTGTGCATTCGCGGTACCGGCCGGTGTGGTCACGGGCTACACAGTGTGCCGGCCGGCCTGTGGCGATGACGACGGGCGCGCCGATCTGTGTAGCCGGGTCACTGCGAGCGCTGGCTCACGACCCACGCGGCGACCTGCGTGCGCGAGTTCAGCCCGAGCTTGGCGAGGATGTTGGCGACGTGCCGGGCGGCAGTTGCCGGGCTGATGAACAGCTCTTCGGCGATGCCGCGGTTGGACAGCCCGCGCGCGATCAGCAGCGCTATCTCGTGCTCTCGCGTGGTGAGAACCGGGCCGGGATCGTGGCCTGCGGTGTCCGGTGCGGGAACATCAGCCGCGGTGCTCAGCGCGTAGCGGGCCGCATCGTGCGGCTTCATGAGCCGGCCCTCGGCGATCAGGTCGGCGCTGAGGTCCGGCCCCAGCCGCTGGTGCGCCGCGGCGAGCAGGCCATCGAGCCGCTCCTGCGCCGCAGCCGAGCGGACGGGGCCTACTTCCTCCCGCAGCGCGGCTGCGGCGCCCTCGAGCCGCGCCGCGGCGGCGTCGTCCCGCCGGACGACGCAGAGCGCTGCGAACGCCTCGAGGCCACGGGCGATGCCGAGCCGCTGGCCGGTGGCGACGCTGAGCTCAAGACTCCCGGCCAGGCTGGCCGCCGCGGTGGGCACGTCCAGTTCGGCGAGCGCGACCCAGCCGAGGCCGGCCATGCACCGGGCGATCTCGGTCCGCGCGCCCAGCTCCGAGAAGTACTCGAGCGCGGCGCGGAAGTGTCGCTGTGCGCCGGCGTAGTCACGCCTCGCCCTGGCCAGGCTGCCGAAGCCGTACAAGACATTGGCGATGCCCCAGCCGTTGTACCCGGTCAGCAGGGACAGCGCCGTGTCGAAGCTGCCCTGCGCGTCATCCAGCTGTCCGCTGCGCGCCAGCACCGTCGCCCGCGCAACGTGCGCGAGTCCCTGCTCCCAGTGCTCGGCGTGTGCGATGGCGGCGGCCAGCGCAGCATCGGTCTGTGCCAGCGCCTGCTCGGTGAGGCCCGCTCGCAGGCTGATGAGGGCGAGCATCCGCAGCCCTCCGGCCGGGCAGGCGGCCGGGTAGGCGCCGCACATCGCCACGGCGGCTTGCGCGTTGCGCGCCGCGAGGGGATAGTCCTGGTGCTCGAAGGCGAGTTCCACGCTCATCATGAGCGCACGTGCGCGCACTCCCGCGGTCACCCGCTCATCGAGGGCGAGGAACCGGCCGAACCACGAGAGGCCTTCGGTCACGTCACCCTGCACGACCCACGGTGAGTGCTGCACCGAGCAGAGCCGCAGGCCACGCTCGGCGTCCCGCTGCTCAACGCAGAACGTCAGCGCGGCCCGGAAGTTGCCTTGCTCGGCAGCTATCCGACGGTAGAGGCCGACCTGCTCGGCCCAGGTCAGCGCACCGCCGGTGGCCGCCAGGCGGTCAACTTCCTCACCGAGTGCCAGCATGAAGCGCAGGTGCCGGTCCCGGATTGCATCCTGCTCTCCGGAGGCGCAGAGCCGCTCGGCGGCGTATTGCCGGATGGTGTCGAGCAGGCGATACCGCGCGTCGCCGGCCAGTTCGTCCTCAAGCGCCACCAGCGATTTGTCGATCAGCGCCGCCAGCAGGTCGAGCACCCGCGGCTGGGGGATCTGCTCGTCCGCGCACACCTGCTCGGCCATGTCGAGGCTCCAGCCCGCGAACACGGACAGGCGTCTGAGCAGAATCTGCTCGTCTTCTGTCAGCAGCTCGAAACTCCAGTCCACTGCCGCCTCGAGGGTCTGCTGGCGCGGCGGCGCGGTCCGGTCGCCGGATGCCAGCAGCCGGAACCGGTCGTCGAGGCGGGCGGCGATCTGCTCGACTGACAACGCTCTGACTCTGGCGGCCGCGAGCTCGATGGCGAGCGGCAAGCCGTCCAGCGTCCGGCAGATCTGCATCACGTGCGCGCAGTTGGTCCCGGTCAGCTGGAAGCCGGGCCGGGCCGCGCTGGCGCGGTCGGCGAAGAGCTGGACCGCCTCGTGCTGGGCGGCAGCGACAGGATCCGGGCTCACGAGCCTGGATCCGGACCCTGCCTGTCCTGCTGGCAGCGACAGTGGCTGCACGCGCCAGACCGTCTCGCCCCTGATCCGCAGCGGCTCTCGGCTGGTTGCTACGAGCCGCAGCTGCGGGCAGCTCGCAATCAGGTTGCGGGCGAGATCGGCGATGGCGTCGACAAGTTGCTCACAGTTGTCGAGGATCAGCAGCAGCCGGCGGCTGCGCAGCGCGTCAGCAAGAGTGGCGGCCGCCGACCGGTCGCGCTCCTCGCCGATGCCGAGGACGGTGGCGACCTGACGGGCGGCGAGGGCCGGATCGGTGGTCGAGGCCAGCTCTACCAGCCACACCCCGTCGGGGAACTCGCCCGCGAGCCGCCAGCCGAGCCGCATCGCGAGTCGAGTCTTGCCGATGCCACCCGGACCGCACAGCGTGAGGGCGCGCACGTTGCTGATGAGCAGCTGCAAGTCGCCGAGGTCTCGGTCACGGCCGACGAAGCTGTTGGGCTCGGAAGGCAGGTTGCCAAGCCGCAATAAGGTGTCTGCCGTCATGTGCCGTTCGGTCCGTGATCAGGTGGTGAGAGCCAGTGTCTCACCTGTCGGTACCTTACGGAGACAAGCTTGTGAAGTGCGGCTTCTCGCCGGGCTACCGGATCGTGACTTCGATGGGCTCGCTGTATTGCACCCGGCCGAAGTACATCACCTTGATGACAGCCCACCACTGCTCGCCCGAGCGGGCGGCCGCAGGAATGTCGATGTCGAACCGCAGCGTCGCCTCGCCGCCGGCGGCCAGCGCGAAGCCGGTCGTCCATGGGCTGGTCTCCCGCCAGCTTCCGTACGGAGAGATGAGATGGGCCTCGCCGTGGATGGCCGTGCCGGTTCGATTGCGAATGAGAACCTCCGCCGCTGCCGTGCCGCCGGGCCGGATCGCCACCGCGGGGCTGAGCAGGCTGAGGTCCAGCTCCCCCTCGAGCGCTGTGTCAGCTGCTTCTCGCATTGCGCGCGCCTGCTCCGGCGCCACGTCCCGGTCAGGGTAGCGAGGCTGGCCGATCGCCAGTAGCGCGCTGTCCTCGACGACCTGGCCGGCTGCGTCGATCTGGGCTGTGGCGAACCAGCGGCCGGGCGCTGTGCCGGGTGCGGGAGCAACGGTCAGGTCGAAGCTGCAGTATCCGCGGGGGCGAAGGTCATAAGGGAACGGCCCCGCGGGCAGCACGGTGACCTCCGCTGGTACCTGCAGCCGGACCGCTCCGGCTGCAGGCTCTGGGCCGCAGGCCACGGTGAGGCGCAGCGTGGCGGGCTGGCCGTCATCGAGCACGGCTTCGCCGGGCGACAGGTGCACCGCAACGGGCATGTTGCCGGCCGGGGCCGGCCCTTTTCCGTGCAGCCAGTACCGCGCGTAGACCGGCTGCACCGGCTCGGTGTCACCGGGAGGCGGGGCGGTGTCATCGGGGCGCGGGGCGGGCGGAGCGGCCAAGTCAGGCGTGACCACCAGCGTTGCCAGACCCGAGCGCGGCACCGTGACGCTGGCCCCGCCTGCGGCAACCGCCAGGGTCTGCCCGGTGCTGTCCTCGCAGATGCTGGTCTGCGCGGCTGCCGACATCCCGGTGAAAAGGCTGACCGTGGCGGGCACCGGCCCGGTGCCTCCGCAGTCGCGGAGGCGGACCGTCACGCCGGCGCTGGGATCGGGCTGGCCGGCGGGATGCAGCGGATTGCCGTGCGGCTTCAGGGCCGACAGTGTCACCGTTGCAGGCTCGGTGCCCGCGAGCCGGGTCATAGCCGGGAGTGGCCCGCCGTGCCGGCCCGTCACGACCGTCAGGAGATCGTGGTTGTAGTCCTGGCCGGCCGCTGGGAACCCGGCGGTGCGCCAGTCACCGGTACCCGCAGCCAGCGCGTACTCGAACGTATGGCTCCAGTGCTGCCAGGAGAAGCTTGTGCCGTCCGGGGTAGTTCGCTTCTTTCCGTCGATCCACACCCCGGACGGCCACGAGCTGCAGGCGCGCATCAGCGCGATCGTGACCTGACCGTCCGGGGTGACGAGACCGCTGGGCGTCCCGCGGTTGAGCAGGCCGACGGTGTGGCCCGCTAGCGCTGTGCTGTTTCCGCCGGCTCCGTCGGCAGCGCTGCCGCTGGTGCGGACAACCGCGGGGACTTCGATGACGGCGTCGGCGAGGTCCGCCGCGAGACTGGCGATCTCCCCGGCGAGATCGCTCCCGGCCACCACCAGCACCGGGACGTCCAGCGGACCGCGCAGGTCCGTACCCGCCGCGAAGGCGTCCGCCCGGCTGCGGACGGCGGGCACCCAGAGCCGGGCCGCGCCAGCTGCCAGCTGCCTGGCCAGGGCCTCGCCTGCGTCCGGCCCGGCCGCATGCAGGACCCGTGCCGTCATCTCGTTGTCGGCAGGGCCGCCGAGGCAGACGCGGAAGTCGGGCAGATTGGAGTCAAGCTCGGAGTAGCCGTAGCGCGGGCCGTCGGGCAGCGAGCAGGTAGCGGTCACGCCCTGGCCGGCGAGCGCGGCCACGAGCTCGCGGACGGACCCGCGCAGCGTCGGCGGCGCGATCACCTCGGCCACGCCGATCGCCTGCAGCTGCGCACTGCCGTCCGGGCCCGGCAGCCGCACCGCCGCGGTCGAGCCGATGGCCAGCCACTCGGCCGCCGGGCAGTCGAGGGTGTAGGGGTGCTCGGCGACATCGCTGTCGATCGGGCCCGGCGGCCTGCCGATGACCGAGACGGCGGTCTGGTAGACCGGCAGCCCGCCCGGCACGTTCGCCGGGAATACGACCCGCAGCAGGTGGTCCTGGCCAATTGAGCCATCCACGTGGGTGCGGAACTCCAGCCGGTCGGAGAAGTCCCACAGCAGCGTCTCCTGCGTCACATGCAGGCCGGCCAGGTCCAGCTCCGCGATCAGCCGGCTGCCGGCGGGGCAGCGCTCGGCGCGGACCTCCGCGGGCCGGGCCAGCGTTCCCTGGCCCGGCCCAGCCGGGCACAGCAGCCACGGGCCCTCCGACCAGCGCGGATGTGCCGGGTACTCAGGCTGCAGCACCAGCTCGTTCCCGCCGCCTCCGGCCGAGAGCAGCTCGGTCCCGCTGCGCTTGTCCAGCACCCGGCTCAGCGTGCCGCCGCGCTGCGAGTCTGCCTCGACAGTAAATACTGCGTTCTCCAGGCGGGCGATGCCGTCCTCAGCCGGGGTCGCCGGCTGCCAGCCCGCCTCCGCCGCGTCCGCGGCCGGCCTGACCAGGTAGCTGCGGTAGCCGACACCCGGCACGCTGGCAGCCCGGAACGTCAGCCGGATTCTCTCGAGCCCGCCGCCGCCGCGCACCACGCCCTCGGCGAGGAACGGAAGCGAATCGCCAGTGTCGTCATGCAGGGTCAGCCAGGCTGGCCAGCCCTCGGGAAGCTCCAGTTCGAGGGTGGCCATGGCGGTCCGGTCCGCGGACAGGGTGTTGACCACGACGACCGCGAACGGTGCGGGGGATTTTGGGCCATCGGGGTCCGGGGTGCCCCCGGTGTACTCCGTGTCCCCCCGGGCCAGCACAGCCGGGTCCGGGTCCGGGTCCGGAGCGAGGCTGGCCGTGTCCGCCAGGTCGGCCAGGTAGCTCACGGCGCTGGCGCGCGCCAGGCTGCCCCGTTCCCATGCCTCACGCCAGCCCGCCAGCAGGTCGAGGTATACCTGATCGCCCTCGCTGCCCGTGATCGCGTCGTGGTGGGCGCCGTACACGAGCAGGCGCCAGGCCTTATCCAGGCTGGCGACCGGGTACGGCGCCCCGGCCAGCCAGGCGAGCGTGGCGAGGCGCTCGCCGTCCAGCACCGCTGTCTCGGCCGCGCGCTGGGCCTGCTTGGTGTCGGTGTAGCTGACGTCCTTGCCGGTGTAGACGGGGTTCATGTCCCTGGTCTGCGGCGTGAGCCAGATGTCCCGCTGGCCGGCCTCGGCCCGCACGGCGGCGAAGAACTCGCTCGGCACTGCCGTCACGAAGCGCGGCCAGGTGTAGCGCGCCTTCCACTCCCGGTGGATCGGGGTGGCCCAGCGCGGCGGGATGGTGTGGTCGCCCCCGACCGGCAGCAGCACGTTGCGGGTCGAGGCGACCGGCGCCAGCTGGCGGAACTGCTGACTGGCGTGGGACAGCGCGGTTTCCAGGTCGGCGGCGTGGTGGCCGGCCAGCCATCCGGCCGAATAGTGATTGGCCATGTAGCTGGTCAGCAGGCCGGTGCCGTCCGGCGACAGCCACTCGAACTCGGAGCCGAACTGCATGAGCCGGTTATCGCCGACGGACGCCTGGGGCCCCCACTGGTGGAACGGTCCGCGCGCCCACGCGGACTCGGTCAGGCCGGCGGCGGCCATGATGCCCGGATAGCCGGGATCGAAGCCGAACGCGTCCAGCATCCAGGCTGTCCGCGGATCGCCGTCTAGCACGCCCCGCTGGTAGGCAAGCCCGTAGACAGCGTTGCGGATTGTCGACTCGGCGCAGGTCAGGTTCGTGTTCGGCTCGTTGTAGCTGCCGCCCACCAGCTCGATTCGGCCCGCCTTGATGAACTCCAGCAGGTCCGCGCGGTCTTCGGGGTGGGCATCGAAGTGCGGCTTGAGATAGTCGAGCTCGGCCAGCACGAACTTGTAGTCGGGGTCCTGTCGCGCCGCTTCCAGATGCAGCTTGACCAGCTCGAAGGCAGTGCGCACCTCGGGCAGCTGGCCAGCCTCGTCCGGCAGCACGAGCCTGGCCTGCGTGAACTGGCCCTGCGTGTTCCACCAGACCGGGTCGTAGTGAAAGTGCGTGACCATCCACATCGTCCAGCCCGGCTCGGCGACGGTCGCCTCTGCCGCCAGCTCGGCCTCGCCGCCCGGCCAGCTGGCCGTGGCCAGCACCGGGATCGCGGTGCCAGGACGGGCGCCATCGGGCATCCGCACCGCGACCTCAGCGGTGGCTTCCGCGCCCGGAGCAAGGCCGGTGATAACGCCGGGTTCCGCCGTCTCGACCCCGCGCCCGCTCACCCGCACGGTGACCGGCCCGCGCTGGTCGAGGACGCCGGGGCCTTCACCCGCCACGCGGACGCGGAGGATCTGCCAGGGCCGGGCAGCGGGCCCGGTGAACAGGTCGGTGGATTCGACGTCGCTGATCAGCATGACGTCATAGTTGCACGACCCACGGGGGGCGCTGCCCCCCGTGAACCCCCCGAAATTCGCGCTTTACCGGTGCAGGACCCACGGGGGGCGCTGCCCCCCGGAAAGTCAGCCTTTACTACTCGCTGCCTTCTTCGAGCAGGAGGTGGTAGCCGTTCGGCGTCCGTGCATGCAGCACCCGGTACTGCCAGTCAGGACTCGGCGCCATTCGTTCCTCGCGGAAGCGGACGCCGGCCTCGGCCAGCCTCTTCTTCGCCAGCTCGAGGTCGCTCACGCCGAACTGCCAGGTCAGCACCCGGTCCGGCGCCGCGGGCGAGAAATCCCGCCGCCACTCGATGCCGAACTCGATCTTGCCGTGACCCAGGGACAGGAAATACGGGTACTCGGGGCCCGCATAGGTGACCTCAAACCCGAGAGCGACGTAGAAGTCCCGCTCTGCCTCCAGGTCACCCACGAACAAGATCGGAATGATCCGGCTGAACAATGCCGCCATAGCCGGACATGTTAGCGACCCAGGCCACAGAGCGTGACACGGTGCGCTGTTCTCGGGCGGTGGCGTGCTGTCGGGGCAGACAGGAGGGGCGTGACGTGCGGTTTGCCATGGCTGGGCAGGCCGTTGAAAAACAGCCCGTAGTGGGTAGCTTACATTGAGTTAGGGGGTTGGGCAGCTGCGGCCCGATGCCGTCACTGTCCGGCGAAGCGACTCGGGGGGAGA
>Ga0123356_10000628_pt1 | contig 38965 bp, 32 predicted proteins | sample TergutEmb28metaG_2_FD_92546 | JGI IMG/M metagenome (GOLD analysis project Ga0123356, IMG submission 92546) | Embiratermes neotenicus P3 segment gut microbial communities from Petit-Saut dam, French Guiana - Emb289 P3 | ecosystem: Host-associated > Arthropoda: Insects > Digestive system > Gut ...
CCTTGAAATAACCGGCGATGAAATGACGCTTGAATTGAATTTAGCATTATTGAAAATAAAGCACACAGTAAAGCGCGGGAAGAAATAATGCCGGGGACAACCACCCCGGCACTTCGTGCCACCTCTCCAAGGAGGGGAATTTTGCAACCTGCCGCCCGCGTTCTTTCGGTCATTGCGGGCTTGACCCGCAATCTCACCCGCCGTCATTGCGAGGAGCACATGGTGCGACGTGGCAATCCAGAAATTCTATTAATATAAGGAGGGGCTGTGGAATGTATTTTTTATACGTGTTCCGCAGCCTTATATTAATTACACTTCCCCTCCTCGGAGGGGTGGCACGAAGTGCCGGGGTGGTTTTCGTAGGGGCGACCACCTTATCACCATGTGACATGTGGTCGCCCGTTTTTTCATTTCTCAGATAATCTCTATAATTATGATTATAGTATACCTTTTTAGTTAAAATGGCAGTTTGCTTATAATCCCGGATCAAAACAAACTTATTATTCCACTATTTATTATAAAAATCAACTTGATAATTGTGCAAGTATGTAGTATAATGTGAGCATAATTATCAAGAGGGAGGTATAAACTGTGTCATTACCTAACGAACTTTCATTGCTCTTGTCTGAACGTGGTGGTGTGTTTACAACAGCACAGGCAAATAGTGCAGGTGTGTCAAATGAGCGGTTATGCTTGTTAGTAAAAGCCGGTGAGTTGGATAGGGTATCTTTTGGTGTTTATGCTGCTCCAGATGACTTCGCAGACAGAATGTATGCAATTCAACTACGCAAGCCAAAAGTTATCTATTCGCATGATACCGCTTTTTTTCTGCATGATTTAACTGATAGAGATCCTATTAAATACTCCGTTACTGTTCCTACAGGATATAACGCTACGAGGTTACGAGAAGATAATCTTGTTGTTTTTACTATTAAGCGTGAATTACACGAACTTGGAGTAATGCAGCTATCTTCAATGTTTGGTAATAATATCCATGTTTATACTATGGAGCGTACAATTTGTGATTGTCTGCGAAGTAGAAGTTTAATGGACATTGCTATTGTAACGGATGCTGTAAAACGGTATGCAAAAAGAAAAGAGAGAAACTTGAATGTTCTTATGCAAATGGCAGAAACTTTTAAGGTAACAAAACTTCTCAGAAACTACATGGAGGTGCTTCTGTGAAAACTTCAACACAGTTAAATGCTAAAATCCGCAATCTTTCAGGTAAGCTAAATGTGGAGCATGAAGTACTACTGAGAAATTTCATTATGGAACGTTTTCTTGAAAGGATTTCTGTTTCAAACAGCAGAAGCAACTTTATCCTTAAGGGTGGTATGCTCATAGCCTCAGTTGTGGGGATAGATACTCGCAATACCATGGATATGGATGTTTCTATTGTCAATAATCCTGTTACAGAATCGGAAGTAGTATCTCTTGTAAATGATATTATTAACACACAAATAGATGATAATGTTGAGTTTTCTTACAAGAGTATTGAAGAAATCAGGGAAGAATCAGAATATTACGGTTTTCGCGTTTCTATTGGTGCAGCATTCGATAAAATCCGGCATACTATCAAAGTAGATATTTCCACAGGTGACACTATTACTCCAAAAGAGATTGAGTACAGTTATAAGCTAATGTTTGAGAATAGGGATATAAGCATCCTTGCGTATAACTTGGAAACAATACTTTCTGAAAAATATGAGACTATAATAACAAGAGGTGTTTTAAACACCCGCATGAGAGATTTTTATGATATATACATTCTAACATCTCTTTTTTCATATGATATTGACATTTTTAATACGGCACTACAGAACACAGCAGCACAAAGAGGAACATTGGATCAGTTAATCGAATCAAAGAATTTACTCACCACAATTTCCAGTAGTCAGGTTATGGTCAATCTTTGGCTTGCGTATCAAACAAAGTATCCGTTTGCAACAGATGTCACTTGGGACATGGCGATTGCTGCAGTAAATAAGCTGACAGGTTGAATTTAACAGTATCAACATAATAAAGACTGTTGACGCTTCCCAAAAGGGATAACGACAACCGTCTTTCATCTTAACAATTTTTTAGAGTAATATTGGATTGTAAACTATCATGTTTTATAGAAATAATCAAATATGTTGTTTATAAGGACACTTCTTGAGTTCCAAACGAGTTTATTTTTGCGGCTCGTAAATAAAGCCAAACTTCATTTCCACCCATTCCGGCGGAGCATATCCGGAGGGTGGATTTGTTGCATTGGTGTCAATTGTAGCTTGGATTGATGCGATTGATGCGCGGTTTTCACTATCTTCCAAATCGATGAAATTGTTTCTGATTGCCAAAAAACATAACTTGTTAAAATTTTCAAATACCGATAAATTTGTGAGGTTGTTATTTCGCGCTTCTATGAACATTATGTTATTATCTGCCGGAACTATAAAAGTTTGCTCAGAAACATCATTACTCCAAAACCACAAATACCTTAAATTAATATTGTTGGATAGATTAAGAGCAGTGAGATAATTTTCACCGCATATAAACTCTCTGAGTGCAATTTGGTTGGATACATCAAGTGTTGTAAGATGATTTGCCTTCAAGTCAAGAATTTCTATTAAAGTATTTTCCGTTATATCAATATCGGTAAGATTATTTTCTTGTAATGTAAGCCATGTAAGTTTTGGTAAATCTGTTAAATCAAGATGCGTTAGTCCGTTTCCGCTTAAGTCCAAATGGCGGAGAATGGTATTTTCGGAAAAATTGACATTGGTGATGTTGTTGTTTGAAACACTTAAGTGTTCCATATAGGATAATCCTGTGACATCAAGCTCACCGGTTAGTCCGACAGTAGTATTCATTTCATTATTATACCAATTATTCCAGTATCTTATTGATATTATACGAAGTTCACCGGATTCTTCGCGCCAACGAACACCGTTATATCTGTTTTGTCCGGTGCTCCACTCCCACGTTTCAGGGTCATTTAGGTCAAAATTCGGGTTGACAGATTTGATTGCATCGGCATTTCCTGCATGATTATTTCCTTGCAAGAAAAATGTAATCATTTTTTGGTAATCATTATCGTTATAACCTTCAGGTGTCGGATAAATATCGCTATAATCTACAATGGGATTTTCTCCCATGTCGCTTGTAGTATCGGGAGCATTGTTGGCATCCGGAGTAGGTGCAATTATTTGTGCAGGAGGAGAAAGGTCAACAGCTGCATTTCCGACAGCGCTTTCCCAAATCATAATTCCTGCAAATAGAGCAACCATACAACATATTAAACTCGCTACAGTTGCTACTACAACACATTTGTCTTTGTTCTTGTAAGCGAAAAGAGCTTTTTTCAACTCTTCAGCACTCTGGAATCGCATTTTTGGTGCTATTTCGGTACATTTCGCTGCGATTTTTTCAAGCGTTTTATCATCAATCGTCACTTTAGCGTCCGTAGATCCCGTGAGCCAATAGCGCATCAAAACACCAACAGAATAGATATCACTGCGACAGTCGGTTTGAGCGAAGCCGTATTGTTCAGGCGGAGCAAACTGATGAGTGCCGAAATAAGTTGTGTCCTGTTTGGCATTTTTAGAATATTTCCTTGCAATACCAAAGTCGATCAGCATAATTGAATTATCTTGAGGGTTAATTATGATATTGGAAGGCTTAATATCTCTGTGAATTATCGGCTCGGGTTGATTATGTAAGTAAATAAGAATATCACACAGTGAAATAAGAACATTTACTGCTTGTAACAAATTGACATCATGCATCCCGGTAAGATACTCACTTAGGGGTTCACCTTTAATAAATCGACGCAGTGTATATTGTGTTCCACCTTGTTCTATTACTTCATTAAACTCAGGGAGTCCTTTATGATTAAGTCCGTGCAACAGTCTTGCTTCATCTGCTTCTGTTCCTGAATTTTCATGCGTCTTTAACACATACAAATCACCGGTAGTATTTTCCTTCATAACAAAAGTTTCACCAAACTCGCTTTCAATACATTCAAGCGCGGTGAAACGCCCGGAAATCTCCGGTGGAAATATGGTTTTTTCATAGTTGGCACTTAAAAAGCTGTCCAGCAGTTTTTTATTCATCTGTCCTCGCCAAGAATGGTAACTGATAGTTCGTATAAAGCTTCCTGTACAGATGCGACATCATAACCGTGATTTAGTGCATGAATAATAACAGCATCACGAGTTATTTTCGGATAAAGTGCTGTTTTTCTCGCAACTCTCAAAAGCTCTTGTGTTTCATCATAATTCATTTCAAAACTGAACGCAAGTTGAATTACTCTGTCACGGGAAGGATTACGTTCACCATTGAATATCTGGTACCCATACGTTTTAGAGATATCAGCTTTTTTTATTATCCTATCGCGTGAAACACCCTTTTGTACACAAAGTTGACTAATGTAGTCGTGAAATACAGGATATAAATCCATATCCTCGTTATACCGCTTAATAAAACGATTAATCGAGGATGTTTTCAACAGTTTATTCAAAAATTCATTGGTTGGAATTTTCTTATCCGACATTATTTCAAACCTATGATTAAAGTGTGTTGGTAAATATAGAGGTCATTATATCACTAACAGGATTTTTTGCAAGTCCGCAAGTTGCGTACCCATCTCAATATTCATTTGTGCTATAAATATCAGTATATTGTTTAGAGAGGTATTGTATTATGTTAAAATTAAAATCAAGAATTCTTATTTCTATGCTAATAATTTTCTCAATATTATCAACTACTGTCGCATGTAATAATGAAGAAGTAGTTCAGCCACCGGATGTGTCATCAACACCTACGCCGACTTCGATTCCGACTCCGCCTCTTACCCCACCGAATGATACCAACAATGGCGGTGATGAAACACTTGTACATACTCCTGACCCTTATCTAAGAGGCGTGCTGCCGGAAGCAAGCGCTGACTCTCTTCGGGGAGCGTATGCGGAAATATTTGAGTACATGGGAGCAGCAACATATAATGAACACTACGCAAACTTACCAAGTGCTCTTCAAGGTAACAGCCTTGAATTCATTAAAGAACACTATAATAGTATTACTGCTGAAAATGAAATGAAACAAGAGAATGTTTTTGTTTCTACTGAATGGTCATGGGAAACAGGGCATCAGAAAGCCAGCCTTTTAACAATAGATGCTGCACTTGAGCGAGGCTATGTAGTTCCCGACGGATATGAAGATGCATTTGTACCGGAAATTAATTTTAAAAGAATAGAAAACTTTATTAAGATTGCTTATGAAGAAGGATTGTCGGTTCGTTATCACGCGCTGATATGGCACAGCCAAGTACCCAAATGGTTTTATATAGAAGACTATAAAGATGAAGGAAATCTTGTTTCGCAAAACATAATGAATAAACGTATTGAGTACTTTATTAAGACTGTTTTGAAACTGACTTATGAAAGCCCTTACGGTGATGCCGTTTATTCATGGGATGTAGTAAATGAGTTCTTTTCAAATTATAATACAGAACTCTACAAGATATACAACAATACCGACGTATATGTAATAAATGCTTTTAATTACGCTCATGAGCAGCTGGTAGAAATGGGAATACGATCCGAAGTAAGCTTAATATTAAATGAAGCACAAGAGCAACGTTATGTTGACAGAATGGTTAATTTAGTCAATAAAATAAATGATGGTGGTGTTATACGTTGTGATGGAGTTGGCTTACAAGGGCATTATAGTATAGGAAGTCCAACAATAAGTGATATAGCAAAAATGATTGATTCATTCTCTAATGCCGGATTTGAAATACATTATACAGAAATTGATGTTGCTGTAAGAGGTTCACAAACTCTTGAAGATCAAGCAACGTATTACGGTGAATTTTTTAGTATGCTTGTAGCAAAGAAAAAAGAAGGTGCGAATATAACAAGCATTACGTTTTGGGGGCTTTTTGACAGCGGATCATGGCTTGAAGCAGAAAAACCATTACTCTTCTCCGATATAGACACTCCAAAACCTGCTTTTTATGCTGTAATAGATGCAGCAAGTAAATAAAAATTCTGACCGTTATGAAGTTGTGTTAAGCAGACCGATTATGCCTAATAAAGATTTTTGATATCAAATTAAGTATATTCACATTTTACCTACATAGTATATAAATTTACTGTCTTGTGGTCAGTTTTTTCTGCTACCGCAGAAAAGAAAATTAACCAAGAACATCATAACACAGACAAGGGTAACACACAATGTCACTTCCTCTGGAAGGCAGTAAGTTACACGCTTCATCATTATATTTAGAAATTCACACTTTAGATGTGAGTTTTTCAGAGGGGTTGGAATTTTTCAACCCCCCGGCACTTCGTGCCACCCCTCCAAGGAGGGGAATTTTGCCCTCTTCACACCATTCAAAATCCCATTTGTTCTACGAACTTGTCGTTAAAGAACGCTATTGACGACAGCTCGACATATTCGCAGTGCTCACGTATTTTTTCAAGACGCTCTTGTGCATCACTGCACAGGAGCGTTTTTACCGCACCCTCGCCCGCTGTGTTTCCAAGCACTTTTGCTACAGGCAGCAGGCTTTTTGGAATAAGTCCGATACGCGCAGCACTTTTTAGATCCATATAACTTCCAAAACCCCCTGCAAGCGCAAGCAGCTTTACGTCCGTTTCCGATATTCCCGCAAAATGCAGCAGCACTTCAATGCCTGCGGCTATGGCGGCTTTTGCGAGCTGCAATTTTCTTATATCCTCTGCCGTTATAAAAATATCCGAGGCTTCATCAAGATAAAACCTGTCTTTGCCAAGAAGCCTGCCTGTGCTGTCAACGGTGCCTATGTCAAGCAGCACTGCAAGCAAATCTAAAAGCCCCGAGCCGCACAATCCCTTTGGTCTGCCACCGCCGATTACGGAAAATTCTATTTTCCCGCTACCGCCCGACCAAACATGGTCAACTGCCCCGTCGATTGCTGCCATGCCTTTTGTTATTTCCGCACCCTCAAAAGCAGGACCCGCTGCGGTTGCGCAGCAGTAATATGTATCTTTGTGTTTTAGTACTAACTCACCGTTTGTGCCGATGTCAATAAAAAGTGCAGGCTTATTTTCATTTTCAAAGTCTGCGGCAAAAAGCCCTGCCGTTATATCGCCGCCGACGTACGCAGACACTGCAGGTGTGTAGTATATTTTTGCGTTATCTGCGACGGGCAGATTATCCCACACAGGAAGCTCCCCTCCAAAGAGGCTCACAGGTGTAAACGGAGCTTTTCCCAAGCTGACAGGTGAAAGACCTGCAACCAAATGCTGCATAACGGTGTTTGCGGCAACCGTAATTTTTATTATTTGCTCAGTTTTTACATCTGCGGACACGCAAGCCGCCTTTATCATTGACGATAACTGCTCTGTAATAACCTGTGTCGGTTTTTCATGTCCGTTATCGGAAGAGTAACGGATACGGCTTGTTACATCAGCGCCATAAATATCTTGGGCATTTGTATCGCCTGTTGTGGCAATCACAACACCCGTTTCCATGTCAACCAAATATACCGCAACGGTTGTTGTGCCGACATCAATCGCAATGCCATAATTTTTATCACTCATAATGCTTCTCCAAATAATGACCAGTTGTTACTATGTGTAATTTTTGCGTCAATAAAACTGCCAAGTGTCGACGGCTCGCCGATAAGATGCACCAACCTGCCCCCGTTTGTCCGTGCCTTAAGCGGATAAGCCTCGCTTCGTGCCTGCCCGTCAACAAGCACCTTTATTGCTTTGCCAACATATGCGGCATGTTTTTTCTCGGATATTTCATTTTGAAGCGTCATAAGGCGGTCAAATCTGACCTGCTTTTCTTCTCTTGTCACATCGTCGTCTAATTTTTCTGCGGGAGTACCGGGACGCTTTGAATATATAAATGTAAACATTGCGTCAAAATCCGCCGCTTCAACAAGCCTCAGTGTATCGTTAAATTCTTCCTCTGTTTCACCGGGAAATCCGACAATAACATCGCTTGTTATTACGATATCCGGCATGAGCGCTCTTGCTTCGGCGAGTTTTTCAAGATACTCGGCGGCTGTATATCCTCTGTTCATAAGCTTAAGTATGCGGTCGCTTCCGGCTTGAAACGGCAGATGTATGTGCTTTGCAATTCTCTCGCTTTCTGCCATTGCAGAAAAAAGGTCAAGCGAAGCGTCCTTAGGGTGGCTTGTCATAAAACGAAGCAGATAATCGCCCTTTATGGCACTTATTTGGCGAAGAAGCGTGGCAAAATCAACCTCGCCCGAGTATGAATTTACATTTTGCCCAAGCAGGGTTATATCCTTATATCCTGCTTCAATCAGAGACTTTGCCTCTGCGAGAACGGCATCTGTGCTGCGGCTTCTTTCCCTGCCCCTGACAAAAGGCACAATGCAATATGAGCAGAAATTATTGCACCCGTACATAATTGGAAGCCATGCTTTTATCGTACTGTCTCGGCTTTGCGGCAATCCCTCTGCGATTTGTGCATTTTCACAATCGGGTTCAAAAACACGTTTTTTTTCTGTAAATGTCCTGTGCAGCAGCTCGGGAAAACGCCATAGCTGATTTGGCGGAAAGGTCAGATTTACATGCTCGTAAGACTCTCGAATTTTTTCTACCGTTTCGGGAACGCCCGCAAGACAGCCGCAAAACACAATTTTTTGCGTTTTGTTTGCTTTTTTCGCATGAACAAGCTCCCCGACATTTCCAAGTACACGATTTTCCGCATTTTCGCGGATAGCGCAGGTATTGACAATGGCAATGTCTGCCAAAAACTCGTCGCTTGTGATGCTGTAACCCATTTCGATGAGCATACCACGCAGTTTTTCACTGTCGGACTCGTTTTGCTGACAGCCATAGGTGTCCACATATGCGTATGCTGCACGTCCACGTGTTTCAACCAACTCGCGGATTTTTTGCATAAACTCTTTTTGCTTTTCTATATCACTCGCTTGCACTTGTTTATTATTCATGGTTATATTGTATCATATCTTTGAAAAAAGTGCTAAGTCCCAAAATGAGACTTAGCAACTTTTTAGCTTCTAAAATTCTTGCGTGTGAGCCTAAAATGTGGTATTATTGATTGCCATTAGGACAGGAGAACACTTGTATGAAAAACTTGATTATTGACTTGCGGGTGGTCAGAAATAATCTTCGTGCGATAAAAGACCGTGCCGAGGGCGTGCATGTTTTCGCGGATATCAGTGCCAACGCGGGCGGCATGGGGCTTCTTCCCGTTGCAAGCTTCCTGCGTGACGAGGGTATCCGTAATTTTGTCGTTTCAGACCCCGGCGACGCTCTGCTTCTGAGAAAAAACAAGTTTGATAAAGAACGTATTATGATGCTGCGAAGCACTGCAGACCCTAACGAAATCGCCGAACTTTTATCGTGCGGTGTCGTTTGTACGGCAGGCTCGTATGATGCGGCGGTTGCAATAAACGGCATAGCCGAAGCAAACAAAATAGTCGCCGACATTCAAATAAAAATAGACTCCGGACTTGGCAGATACGGCTTTCAGCCGACGGAGCTCGACAAGGTTGCCGCAATCTATAAATATATGTCAAGCTTAAATGTTGTCGGAACATTTACAACATTTTCTTCATCATGGCGCAGTAAAAAGCAGACCTTTGCTCAGCTTGATATTTTTAACAAAGCACTTGACAGAATTATCGAAATGGGTCTTGAGCCGGGAGCTGCTCATGCTGTGGACTCCGCTGCTCTCTTTAAGTATGATATCGAACTTATGGACGCCGTGCGAGTTGACACCGCGCTCACAGGCAGAATTCCCGGAAAGCCGATACAGGGTCTTTCAAAGGTCGGGTTCATTGAGGCAGGTATTGAGGAGGTCGGCTGGCATCCCAAGGGGCATACGGTCGGTGCCGAGCGGAGCTTTGTGACAAAAGCCCCCACAAAAATTGCGATTTTATCAGTTGGTTATTATCACGGCTTTGGCGTAGACAGATATATTGTTGAAAAAAGTTTGTTTAGTATATTCAGGTGGCGTCGTCGCAAGACTTTTATTAAAATAAACGGACAGCGCGCCCGCGTGCTCGGCAGTGTTGGCTTAATGCATACGATAGTTGATGTTACAAACATTGATTGTACTGTCGGTGATATTGCAATTCTTGACGTTGACCCCGTCAATGTCAAGGGTTTGCCCATAGAATACAGATAACAGAGAAAGGGTGTAGCTTCAGCCTTGGCAAGTATTAAGGTTTTAGAGCAGCATGTAGCAGATCTAATCGCGGCGGGCGAGGTCGTTTCAAGACCGGCGTCCGTCGTAAAAGAATTGGTGGAAAATTCGATAGATGCAGGTGCTACAATAATTACCGTGGAAATATCCTCAGGCGGCATGGCTTTAATCCGAGTAACGGATAACGGCAGCGGAATAGCCTCGGGCGATATCAAAACGGCATTTCTCCGCCATGCAACAAGTAAGCTCCATGACGCAAGAGGTCTTGAGGCGATTGAAACTCTCGGTTTTCGCGGCGAAGCTTTAGCTGCAATAGCCGCTGTGTCACGTGTCGAGATTAATACCCGCACACAAGCTGCACATGAGGGTACAGCTTTGGTATTAAATGCGGGCGAAGCTCTTCGCTCATCGCCTGTGGGGTGCCCTGTTGGCACAACAATTATTGTGAGGGATTTGTTTTTTAACACCCCCGCACGGCTTAAATTTATGAAAACCGACCGTGCTGAGGGCAGCGCCGTTTCCTCTACAGTTTTGCGATGCGCTCTTTCCCGTCCCGACATTTCCTTTAGATTTATCAAAGACGGCAAAACAGAATATCACACCCCGGGCGACTGTCTTGTTGACTCTTGCATATACAGCCTGCTCGGCAGGGATATTGAAGCGGGCTTTGCGAAAGTAGAGCTTAAGGACGAGGCCGTTTCTGTCAAAGGTTTCGCCTCAAAACCCGATGCCGCCCGCGGAAACAGAACTTATCAGTTCTTTTTTGTAAACGGCAGAGCTGTCCGCTCATTGCTTTTACAATCGGCACTTGAGCAGGCATATAAAAACTCCCTTATGTCGGGGCGTTTTCCCGCCTGTGTGCTTTATATAGAAACAACTCCCGCAAGTGTAGATGTCAACGTTCACCCTGCAAAAGCAGAGGTAAAATTTGTTTCCGATAAGCAGATTTTCGACGGAGTTTATTATGCCGTGCTCTCTATGTTGGAACAAAACAGCAAGGCAGGCGAGCCGCAGCAGCAGCCGCCGCAGTATGATTTTGCAAGCATTCAAAGCGCTCCCCGCGATCTGTTTGTCTCTGAGCCGATAAAAGAATACAAGTCACCCGCCAAGACAAATATGTCATATACTCCCCCGCCTGTCAGAAACATATCACGAGCATATATCGAAGTTCCCGACTATAAAATTATCGGCGAAGCTCTTGGTGTTTATATTATTCTTGAATATGAGGACTGCGTTTTATTTATTGACAAACATGCAGTGCATGAGAGAATTCACTTTGACGCACTCAAAAGCGGCGATTATCAGCCTATGTCCGAAGCCTTGCTCACGCCTGTTATCTGCCGTGTCGGTCACGAAGATACCTTGCTTTTGGAAGAGGTGGCAGACTTTTTGGATAAGCTTGGCTTTACGGTAGAGCGCTTTGGTGAAGACAGTGTTGCCGTGCGTCACATTCCCGCAGATATCGGCATTGGCGATGTGGAATTTGTTTTATCTGAAATGTGTGTACAGCTGCGGCAGGGCGGAGCTTTAGAGCCTGCAAATCTTGATAAAATATATAAGGCACTCGCTTGCAAGGCCGCAATAAAAGCCGGTAGCATGTCTGATATTAAAGAGCTAAAACCCCTCGTTGAAAAGGTTATCTCAGGGGCTGTAACACATTGCCCGCACGGACGCCCCGTTACTTATCGCATACCAAAAGCCGCGCTTGAAAAGAGCTTTGGCAGAATATGAGTACGCCAAAGGTTTTAGTTATAGCAGGCCCTACCGCTACGGGAAAAACACTGTTAGGTGTGCAGGTTGCAAAAGCTGTGGGCGGAGAGGTTGTTTCTGCCGACGCAATGCAGGTATACAAATACATGGATATCGGCACGGCAAAACCGACCCCCGATGAAATGGACAATATCCCGCACTATATGATAAACACAGCTTTGCCTTGGGAAGATTATTCTGTAGCCCGCTACGTTAGAGAAGCACAGGTACATGTTGATGATATCCTAAGCCGCGGGAAGCTTCCGATAATCGTCGGCGGCTCCGGATTATATATTGACTCTCTCCTTGCAGGGCGGACATTTACCGCCCGCGCAGATGAAGATCTCAGAAAAACTCTCGAAGCCCGTTATGACAGCATTGGCGGCGAAAATATGTTAGAGGAGCTAAAGGCGCTTGACTGTGAGCGTGCAGAAAAACTCTTTCCAAACGATAAAAAACGGATAGTTCGAGCTTTTGAAGCAATAGAAATGTCGGGAAAACCCTTGTCAGAGCATGATACACAGTCAAAAACACAGCCCCCTAAATATGACGGCATAAAATTCGTTCTCACATTTAATGACAGAGCGGTTTTGTACAGCAGAATTGATAACCGCGTTGACTTAATGATAGAAAATGGGCTGCTGCAAGAGGTGCAATCGCTGATTGATATGGGCGCGGGGCGAAGCGGCACATCAATGAAGGCTATCGGATATAAAGAATTGGTTGACGCTGCACATGGCGAAATCACACAGGAAGCCGCAGTTGACAAGATAAAAAGGGAGTCCCGCCGCTATGCCAAGCGGCAGCTGACATGGTTTAGGCGCGACAAAAACGCAAGTTGGCTCACTTGGGACAAAACACCCGATATAAATTTCGGGGCAGAAAAAATAACAGGTATAATAAATGAAACGAAGTGATTTATTTATAAGGTTAATGACGGGCGTGATTTTTTTGGCCGTAGCTTGTTACGGCGGCATACTTTTGTATGACGCAATAGCAAATCCGTATGAAACAATCATTGCAGGAAGCTACACAATAGAGGAAACCCTGCCTGCCGAGGGATATATTGTCCGCACCGAGACCGTGCTGTCCGATTTTGGTTCTTCTGTTTTGCCGATAGTCAGCGAGGGGGAAAAGGTAGCCTCGGGACAGGCGGTTGCCGTTGAGTATTACAGCACCGAGGCTCTTGAAATTGCAGGCGAAATACGAACCTTAACTATGAACATCGCACAGCTTGAAGCGTCAAGCGGTGTTGATGAAACCGCAGGACGCTCGGCAATGGTAGCTTTATCCGCTGCCGTAAATACCAAGGATTTAAGGCGGCTTGATGAGCTGAGCTTAAACATAAAATCCGCAATATTTAACGTACATTCAGATATAGACACGCTGCGAAGCCGCCTTGCGGAGCTGCGGGGCAAGCATATTGATGCTCGAACCGTTTATGCTCCTGTCAGTGGTAATTTTTCTCATGTTGTAGACGGTTTTGAACACATAAGCCCGAATATTATTCGCGATATGCTGCCAACCGAGCTTGACGCACACTTCAAAGCTCCAAACAAAGATAGTGGAGCGGGAAAGCTTATAACCGAGTTTAAGTGGTACTATCTCGCGGTAATGGATTTTTCAGATGCGGTCAGATTAAATGTCGGCGAAAACAAAAATGTGCATTTTTTCGGTGCTTATCAGGCACAGGTCAGTATGCTTGTTGAAAATGTCGGCAGACGTGAGGGTGATGCCTGTGTTGTGACTTTCTCGAGCGACCGCGGCATTCACGATGTTGCCTCTTTGCGCTCCCTGCGAGCCGAGGTTGTCCACGATGTTATAACGGGTATCCGCGTTCCAAAGGAAGCCGTTCATTTGGACGATAGGGGCGACGGTGTTGTTGAGCATATTTTTCTGCAAACCTCAGGATATGCCGAAAGAGTTGATATTGAAAGACTTCCCGCGGGAAATCCGATAGAAATCGGCGATAGTTACCTTGTCCGCGACGGTGCTGAAACAGGGTCTTCGCTTCGTGTCGGGTCTGTTATAATTGTTAAGGCCAAAAACTTAAAACATGGCGCCGTAGTTGGTTAGGGCATTAGTTTAGGAAGTATATATGGATAATTATGTTTTAGAAAATGTAAAAAGAATACGGGGGGAGATAGCTGAGGCTGCCGTCTCTTCGGGGCAAAAGCCCGGGGATATCACCCTCGTTGCAGCGGCAAAAACCAAGCCTGCCGAGCTTATAAAGCAGGCAATTGCCGCAGGAGTTGACGCCGTTGGCGAAAACCGTGTGCAGGAAATACTCTCAAAACGTGAATTTGATGCATATCACGGAGCGCCTCTTCACTACATCGGTCACTTGCAGTCAAATAAAGTAAACAAGCTTGTCGGCGATTGTGACTTGATAGAAACTGTGTCCTCTAACGCTCTTATTGATCAGATTGGCAGGCGTGCCGTTTCTTTGGATATTGTTCAAAATGTCTTGATTGAAGTAAACATCGGCACAGAGCCGCAAAAATCCGGCATAATGCCGGAACAGGCAGAGGAAATGCTGTATCTTGCCTCTCAAACCAAAGGAATTAACGTTCTTGGATTTATGACAGTCCCGCCTTTTTGTGATGATATTGAAAGAAATTGTTACTATTTTGACACAATGTTTAAGCTTTTTGTTGACATGAGAGCAAAAAAATACGATAATGTTTCAGTACGGCTACTTTCCATGGGTATGAGCGACAGCTACACAGACGCGATTAGAGCCGGTTCAAACATGGTTAGGATAGGCTCTGCAATCTTCGGTAAGCGATAACTGAAAGGATGTCTCTAATATGGGATTATTCAATGAGTTAAAAAAACTAACTAAACCCTACGATGACGAGGAAGACTTCGACGATTTTCAACCAAAAATGCAAGAAGAGCTTCCGCTTGCCCCCAAGACTCCCGCACAGGCAAGAAGCACATACGCAGGCTTTGACGAACAACGCAGTAACAACAAAGTTGTTAATATTCATGCGACGGCGCAGCTTAAAGTCGCGCTATTTAAGCCTGAGCGTTTTGAAGCGGCTGCAGAAATAGCCGATAATCTGCGCGACAGGCATACTGTTGTTCTTAATCTTGAACAGACAAACAAAGATATCGCCCGTCGTTTGGTTGACTTTCTCAGTGGTGTTGCTTATGCACAAGAGGGAAAGATAAAAAAGGTGGCGGTAAATACCTACCTTATCACACCATATAATGTTGACCTGCTCGGTGATTTAATAGACGAGCTTGAAAACAACGGTCTGTACTTCTAAAATACCCACAATACTAAAGGTTGAAAGGATTGAAAACAATGCTTACACCGCAAGATATATCTGAAAAGAGTTTTGTCAAAGCCGTTTTTGGCGGATATGACATGTCGGGAGTTGATGATTTCCTCGAGGTTATTTCTTCCGACTACAGTGCCCTATATAAAGAAAATGCAATATTAAAGGGCAAGCTTAAGGTTCTTGTTGAAAAGGTTGAAGAATACCGTTCAACAGAAGATGCCATGAGAATGGCTCTGCTCACAGCACAGCGTATGGGCGAGGAAATCACCGTTGAAGCCGCAAGAACAAAAGATGAAATGCTCAAAACAGCAGACGAGGAAGTTCGAGCCAAACTTTCCGATACGTCTAAGCGAATTGCAGACGAAGAACTTCGTCTTTCTGTCGCCACAAAAGAAACAGCAAAATTCTTGGAGCTATCACAGGCTATTATGAAAAAACATGCAGAGTTTCTAAAGAAGCTTGAAACTGCAAACCGTGCAATGATGCCTACCGCCCCCTCGGAGGAATTCCCTGAGCCGATAGAAGAGCCTGTTGTTTCAACCATTATTACAGCTCCTACCCCTGCACCGACCCCTGTTTCCGCACCTGCGCCGACACCTGCACAATCCGAGGCTGACTTTGATGTTGATGATGTTGCGGCTCAAATAGGCAGTGCCGTGGAAAAAATAACCTCCGGCGATGCCGATGTGTCAAGCCCCTCAGAGACAGCCGAGCCTGCTCAGGAAGACCCGCCTATCTCTCTCTTTGAAGAAAAAGAAGACGTCGACGACGAGATTGCCATAGAAGAACCCGAAGATATAGCTTCCGGAGATACTATCAAAATCCCTGTTGTTGAAGAAGAAGTTGAAGATATTACACCAAGACCTAAATTCGATTTTGACGACCTTAAATTTGGAGCCAATTTCGACAGCGATGACTGATGAGGTGAGCTATGATGCTATGTTTCCTTTTTGCAGCACTTATAGTTGCTCTTGATCAGTTTTTCAAGCACTGGGTTTTGCGGACCTTAGAAATCGGCGAAACAGGCCCCGAGCTTATCCCCGGTATTCTTGGTCTGACACGTTGGGAAAATGACGGAGCTATGCTTAATATTCTCTCCGGTCAGCAGTGGCTGCTTGCCGGAATTGCTTTCGTTGCTGCGATTGCTTTGATTATGATACTTTTGCGGTACAATGAAGGCTTTTGGGGCACTCTCGGCCTTTCCGCAGTTCTTGGCGGTACTGTCGGGAATTTGATAGACCGCATAGTAAACGAGGGTCGGGTTGTTGATATGTTCAGAACCTTAGAGTTTCGTTTTCCCATATTTAATATCGCCGATATTTTTATAACTCTCGGATTTCTTACATTTCTTGTTCATTTTATCATTTTAACCGTAAAAACAGGAAAACAAGAACTTCCTGCTCCCGCTCCGCGTGTTGCCGAAGATGAGCCAAATTATGACGGCTTTAACGATATCGAAGCCATTGTTGCAGCAACGTCCGAAACAGAAGTTGCACAACCCGTCACAGCAAACCCCGCGACCACTCCTGTCGCTCCCTGCGCGCCTGTAGCCCCTGTCGCGCAGGTTGCTCCGCTCACAGAAGATTACAGCTCACTGCTTGATGATATTGATGTTAGCACAGATACAACGCCCGACATTTCTTACACTATGGAGTCTCTTGAGGCTGAGCTTGGGGACTCTCTCGAGGACTACAACCTTGACGACATACTGCGTGAGTACGGCATTGAAGACGACGACCTTAACGTGTAGTTGCGACAACGTTCGCCTTGATGTTTATCTTTCCGAAAACCTCGACGGTTTAACAAGAACTGCCGCACAAAAGCTGCTTGATGCAGGTCGTGTCACGCTAAAAGATATGCCTGTGCGCAAAAATCATAAAACCACCACAGACGAAATTTATACAATCACACAAGACGAGCCAAATGTTTGCGATGTTATCGCACAGGACATTCGGCTCGAAGTTGTTTATGAAGATACAGATTTAATTGTAGTTAATAAACCCCAAGGACTTGTTGTACACCCCGCTCCCGGGCACTGCGACGGAACTCTTGTAAATGCGCTGCTTTATCACTGCGGCGACAGTCTTTCGGGCATTGGGGGTGTCATACGACCGGGGATAGTACACCGCATTGACAAAGATACATCTGGGCTTATAATCGCCGCAAAAAACGACAAGGCACATCTGTCGCTTGCTTCACAGCTTTCCGCAAGAACACTTGTCAGGCAGTACGAGGCAGTTGTTGTTGGTGTGATAAAAGATGATATCGGAACAATCGACGCACCTATCGGCCGCCACCCCAAAAACAGAAAAAAACAGGCTGTTTTATCAAATCAAAATGCGGGTCGCCCTGCCGTTACACATTTTGAAGTAATCGCACGGTATAACGGATATACACATGTTCACCTCTTTCTTGAAACAGGGCGGACGCACCAAATCCGAGTTCACTTGGCACACCTTGGTTTCCCCGTTCTCGGCGATAGCGTATACGGACGAAAAAATTCCGATTTCAAAGTTGACGGGCAGTGCCTGCACGCCCGCAAATTAATATTCATACACCCCTCGTCAGGCGAGCAGATAACTCTCAGCGCCGATTTGCCTGATTATTTTACAAAAGTTCTTGAAAAATTAGAGAAAAAGGCTCAGTAACCTTATGAAAACACATGAAGACTATATGTTAGACGCTCTCTGTCTTGCAAAAGAAGCAGGCGATGATTTGGAGGCTCCTGTCGGCTGTGTCATCGTTAATGCAAGCGGTGATATTATCGGGCGTGGCCGCAACCGCCGCGAAAAGCAAAAATCCGCAACCGCACATGCAGAGATTGAAGCGATAGAAAACGCGTGCAAGGCGCTTGATGACTGGCGTCTTTCGGGCTGCTCCTTATACGTCACCCTCGAGCCTTGCCCAATGTGCGCGGGTGCAATTATTATGTCGCGAATTGACAAAGTTTTTTACGGTGCACGCGATGAAATAACAGGTTCATGCGGCAGTGTTATTAATTTATTTATGGAAGAATACGGTCAAAAAACGAAAGTAACGGGCGGCATTTTAGAGGCCGAGAGCGCCCTCTTATTATCAGTGTTCTTTGAAAATTTGCGAAGCAAAGAACAGCTAAACCCGACGTCATTGCGAGGAGCAACGCGACGTGGCAATCCAGAGGAATTATTATGATATATCACAAACATAACAACGAAATAGAACTCCGGGGTGTCACGGACTTTGACCTTGCCAAAACATTCGAGTGCGGTCAGTGCTTCCGTTGGAACGCTGACGAAAACGGCGCTTACATCGGCATTGCACTTGGTCGTGTCGTTCGTCTGCGAAAAAGCAACGGCAGTGTGTTTCTCGCCTGCTCCGCAGATGATTTTGAAAATATTTGGCAAAAATATTTTGACCTTGACCGTGATTATGCAAAAATAAGAGAGTTTTTGTGTGTTGATGATTTTATGAAAAAAGCAACTGCATTTGGCGAGGGTATTCGAATTTTGCGGCAGGATAAATGGGAAGCTCTCAGTTCTTTTGTAATTTCACAAAATAATAATATCCCGCGAATAAGGAAAATTATTGATGTTCTCTGCCGCAACTATGGTGAAAAGATATATTTCGAAGAAAAAGAGTACTATACATACCCTCCGGCATCAAAAATTGCTTTACTTAATGAAAAAAAACTTGCTCCCCTGCGCTGCGGCTACAGGGCCGGGTATCTTTTAGATGCTGCTCGAAAAGTCGCTGACGGCTCTGTCGACCTTGAAGCAATTTCAAAGCTAACACCGGAAGAAGCAAAAGCTGCTCTTTTGAAGCTGCATGGTGTTGGCTACAAGGTCGCTGACTGTATGCTTCTTTTTGGGCTTCATATGCTTGATGCATTTCCGCGTGATGTTTGGATAAGACGCGCGCTCTCTGGAAATTATGAAAGTGACTTCGACCCCGGTGTATTTTCACCATACGCAGGCATCGCCCAGCAGTACATGTTTCATTATATGAGAAACAGGCAATAAAAAGCTTGCATTTGGTTATTCATAGTGGTATTATGTCCCTTGCACTCTATTTTTACCATATCTTTAGGAGGTATCGGGAACACCATGGCTAACATAAAATCATCTGCAAAAAGAGCTCTGCTTATAGAGAAATCTGCCGCAAAGAATAAGGCAGCAAAGTCACTTATGAAAACCAACATCAAAAAGTTTGACGCTGCAGTAGCAGACGGCGACCAAAAGAACGCCGAAGCTGCTTACAAAACAGCTGTAAAAACAGTTGACAGAGCAGCAACAAAAAACCTTATTCATAAGAATAAAGCAGCGCGCAGAAAAAGCTCAATGACAACTAAGCTTAATGCAATGAACGGCTAAGCTTCATTAGCCCGAAAAACAGACCGCAATATAACGTATTTACAGGCGTTTCTCAGCTTATTTATGGTGAGGGGCGTCTGTTGTATTTAGTATATGCTTTTAATGCGTTTTTGCTTGCTTTTTGGGTGTAAAATTGGTAGAATAAAAAGGTACATATCAATGAGCGAAAGGTCCGTATTTTTTTATGAATTCTGCCACTGATATATGGGAAAAGATCCTTGGTCTTTTGCGTAAGGATTTAACAGAAGTTGCAATATCAACATGGTTTGATGAATGTAGTGCTGTTGAGCTCTCGGGCAACCGTTTGTTTATCCATACCCCGTCGGCATACAACAAAAAAGTCATTGAAGAGCGCTTTCTCGGCACTATAAAAGGTGCTCTCGGCGAGCTGTTCTCTACCAATGATTTTGACGTCGTCGTTCTTGATGATGACGGGCTTAAAGCAATGACCGAAGCAACAGAAGTTCCCGATTATCTCGGCATTGATGAATACACTTTCGAGCATTTTGTCGTTGGCAGCTCAAACAAATTTGCACATGCCGCCGCACTTGCCGTTTCAGACGGCAGTCAAAAACAAAAATACAACCCTCTTTTTATATACGGAGAGTCCGGTCTTGGCAAAACTCACCTGCTCTACGCCATTCGCCATGCAGTTGAACAAAAATTCCCGCACTACAATGTTGTTTACGTTAAAGGTGACGATTTTACCAACGACCTTATAACCGCCATACAACAAGGTAAAAACGTCGAGTTTCGTGACAAATACAGAGGTGCTGACTTTTTCTTAATGGACGATATTCAATTTATCGCCGGTAAGGAAAGTACCCAAGAGGAATATTTCAACACCTTTAACACCCTCTTTGAGCTTGGCAAGCAAATAGTATTAACCTCAGACAGACCCCCTAAGGACATGTTTTTGTTGGAAGACAGGCTCAGAACACGCTTCGAGTCCGGTCTTTTGGCAGATATTCAGCCTCCTGACGATGCTCTGCGTATTGCAATCATTAAAAACAAGGCAGAGCAGCTTGGTGTTGTTTTGCCCGAAGACGTCATTAACTATATTTCCGAAAGCTTGGGCTCAAATGTCCGTCAGCTCGAAGGTGCAGTTAAGATGATAATCGCATATCGCGATATTATGGACGATGACATCACAATTGACACAGTAAAATCAATCCTCAAAGAAAGATTTGTCGGAGGAAAAGGTGACTTTATACCCACCACAGACACAATCATTGAAGAAACCGCAAAGCATTATCAGCAAAAACCCGAAGATGTCAAAGGGCAAAGCAGGGTTGCCGACACCGCATATGCACGACAAATTGCAATGTATCTTATCCGAAAGCTTACAAATCTATCATTAAAAGACATCGGCATCATTTTCGACGGGCGCGACCACTCCACGGTCCTTACATCTGTCCGTAAAATTGACAAAAAAATCAGAGAAGACAGTAATGTTTCAAATATTATCAGAGATATTACATCAAAGATAAATTCTCGAACTTCAAATATTTAAGTTATTAACATCTTCATGTTAACTTTTGTTAAGTAATGTGTAAATCTGCGAAAAATTATCCCCCACATAAATCTGTGTAAAAATTATCCACACCCCTATCCCAATCAAAAATATACCACCCACAAACATTCTTGTGCTTTTCCACATTTTTTTATACTACTACTATTACGACTATAATATTAATATTTATATCTTTATATAAAATACATAAATGTATTAAACGAAAGGATTTTATTTATGAAATTCACATGCGAGAAGCTTATTTTACAAAATGCTATTATGACATCGTCGAGAGCTACGGTGGCAAAAAGCCCTATACCGTTGCTTGAGGGATTACTTTTGGAAGCATCGGAAGACAGTATCAGCATAAAAGGATATGACCTTAAAACAGGTATTGTTACAAATGTTCCTGCAGAGGTTGAAAAAAAAGGCGGAATAGTCTTAAATGCACGTTTATTTTGTGAAATAATAAGAAAAATGCCGGGACAATACATAACAATCTCGGTAAATTCCGGATATGTTGCATCTATAAGCAGTGAAATGAGCGAATTTGAAATAATAGGCTTCCCTACATCAGACTATCCCGAGCTTCCTATAGTAGACGAGCAGGATAAAATCGAAATTGGACAGACCATTCTCAAAAAAATGATTTCTCAAACAAATTTTGCCGTCAGTGATAACGAGTCTCGCCCCATTCATACAGGAGCACTTTTTGAAACAGGCGACGGAGAGCTTACGATTGTGGCTGTTGACGGATACAGACTTGCACTTCGCCGTGAGCCAATGGACAACAAAAACACATCAGAACTCAGCTTTGTTGTTCCGGGAGCAGCACTTACGGAAGTTGAACGCATTTTGTCAGAGGGTGAAGATGTAGTCACACTCACTCTCGGTTCAAAGCATATAATTTTTAAGATTGAAGATACTATTCTAATATCCCGCAGACTTGAGGGTGAGTTCTTAAATTACAAAAACTCTGTTCCGGCACAGGCAAAATACAGAATAAAAGTAGAAAAAGACGAATTCATATCAGCTGTTGAGCGTGTGTCGCTCATCATCAGCGATAAAATGAAAAGCCCTGTAAAATGTATATTTGAAGATGGTTTAATAAAGCTCTACTCTGCCTCAGCTCTCGGAAAAGCAAGTGACGAATGCGCTGTTAGCGGAGACGGTGAGGGTCTTGAAATCGGCTTTAACGACAAATACCTCATTGAAGCACTAAAAGCAGCTCCTGCAGATGACATAACCATTGAGCTAAATTCGGGAGTTACACCTTGTGTTATTTCGCCTGCAGATGAAACAAACAGCTTTTTGTATATGATACTTCCTGTCAGACTAAAGGCTGAGGGAATGTAAATTAATAATGACAGTTAAAAGGTTGAGCCTCGACGGTTTTCGCAACTACAACACGGAAGAAGTGCATTTTTGTGACGGCATCAATGTAATAAACGGTCGTAATGCACAAGGAAAAACAAATCTTATTGAAGCAATCTATTACCTTGCAACGGGGAAGTCTTTTCGCGGGGCAAGTGATAAGGAACTGATATCTTTTAATCGCGAAAATGCGTGTATTCGGGCAGATATCAAATCAAGCGAGCGTGAGCAAACGCTTGAAGCCCGCTTTTTTTGTGGGCGGCGACGGGAAATCTATGCAAATGAAGTAAAGCTGAAAAAGACCGCCGAGCTTGCCGGACGGCTTACCGCAGTGCTTTTTTACCCTGACGACTTAGCGATAATTAAAGAGGGAGCCTCGGTCAGAAGAAAGCTGATGGATAACTCATTATCACAGCTGCGTCCCGGATATCTTGCGGCTTTCACAGAATTTGGAAAGCTTTACGACCATAAAACGCGAATACTTCGAGACCACTACGAGAAGCCGCAGCTGCTTGAGCTGCTTGATGATTTTAACATACGTCTCGCCGAGCACAGCGCACAGCTCATCTACTACAGAGCGGCATTTGCAAAAAAGCTCTCAGCAAGAGCCTCAATAATTCATAAAGAATTTTCAAACGGGCAAGAGGAACTTGTTATCAGATATAAAACAGTCGGCGGTATGGATGCTGCAGACAAAACGCCGCAGGAACTGTTGCCGTCACTCTTAGAGCATCAAAAAAACCACTACAACGCAGAGCTTCGTTCAGGTTTATGCCTGTCGGGAGCACATAAAGACGACTTGGAAATTGAAATAAACGGCAATGCAGCAAGAAAATACGCATCGCAAGGGCAAACACGGACTGCTGCGGTTTCAATAAAGCTTGCGGAAAGAGATATCTTTTTTGATGACAGGGGAGAATATCCCGTTCTACTGCTCGATGATGTGCTCTCCGAGCTTGATACAAAAAGACAGGAATTTATCTTGGGAAGAATAAAGCAGGGTCAGGTTTTTGTAACCTGCTGTGATGATGCAATAACCGGAGCATTAAGCGGAGGTAAGGCTCTGCGGATAGAAAACGGAGAATTGAGCTAAAATGTACTTACATCTCGGGCAAAACGTCGTGGCACTTGAAACAGACATAATCGGCGTTTTTGATATGGATAACACAACAGGGTCACACATAACGAGGAAATTTCTCAGTGATGCCGAAAAGAACGGACAGGTTGTCAGCGTTTCGGAAGAACTGCCAAGGTCATTTATAGTATGCTCAAAAGGCAGGGAAAATAAAATACTCTTATCGCAGCTCTCACCACAAACATTACTGAAAAGAACAGAGTCAATGAAGGGAAATATATATTAATGGCGGAAGAAAGCTTAAAAAACACGGAAGATATCAACGGCATGGCAAATGGCGACTATGATGCGTCGCATATTCAAGTGCTTGAAGGACTTGAGGCGGTGCGAAAGCGTCCCGGTATGTATATCGGTTCAACCTCAACCTCGGGGCTTCATCATCTTGTATACGAAATAGTCGATAATGCGATAGATGAAACCTTGGCAGGCTATTGCGACGAGGTTTTTGTCATCATTCATAACAACGGCACACTTACTGTCACCGACAACGGCAGAGGTATCCCTGTTGACATACAAGAGCAAACGGGAACTTCGGCACTTGAGGTTGTTTTTACCGTGCTCCACGCAGGCGGAAAGTTCGGAAGCGGCGGTTATAAGGTAGCCGGAGGTTTGCATGGTGTCGGAGCGTCCGTAGTAAATGCGCTCTCAGAGTGGCTTGAAGTACGTGTGCACAGAAACGGCAAAATACACGAGATGAAGTTTTCCCGTGGTGACATTACACAGGAGCTCAAAATCGTAGGTGATACCGACAAATCCGGAACAGAGGTAACATTTAAGCCGGACAGCGATATATTTGATGATGTCAATTTTAATTATGAAGTATTGCGTACACGTATGCGTGAGCAGGCATTTCTAAACGGCGGTCTGCGTATTACAGTACGTGACGAGCGTGAGGGACATACTGCAGAGGACTCCCTTTATTATGAGGGCGGAATTATTGAGTTTGTAGAATATATAAACCGCAGCAAAACACCGCTTCACGACAATGTGGTCTACATTTCCGATGAGCGCGAGGACTCTACCGCAGAGGTTGCGCTTCAATACTGCGGCGATGTATATAACGAGTTTATTCTCAGTTTTGCAAATAACATTAACACCCCGGACGGCGGAATGCACGAAACGGGCTTTAAGGCGGCTCTTACGCGCGTATTAAACGACTACGGCAAGAAGACAAACATGCTCAAGGGTGACGATAAGCTCTCGGGCGAAGATTGCCGCGAGGGAATTACCGCAATTATTTCTGTCAGGCTCATGGACGCTCAGTTTGAGGGGCAGACCAAATCAAAGCTCGGCAACAGCGAAATGAGAACCTTTGTGGATAATTTGCTCTCAGAAAAGCTTACTATTCATTTTGAAGAAAACCCTGCGGTTGCACGTGCAATCCTCGACAAAGCAATAACCGCATCACGCGCCAGAGAAGCTGCACGCAAAGCACGGGACAATATCCGCCGCAAGAACGCTCTTGAGGGCATGTCGCTTCCCGGAAAGCTTGCGGATTGTAACGAGGCAGACCCTGCACTCACCGAATTATACATCGTTGAGGGCGATAGTGCGGGCGGCAGTGCAAAGGGTGGCCGTGACAGCCGTTTTCAGGCGATATTGCCATTGTTCGGCAAAATGCTTAATGTTGAAAAAGCACGTGCCGACAAGGTATATGGAAACGAAAAGCTCACACCCGTTATTACCGCACTCGGAGCGGGAATAGGTGAGGATTTTGACGAGTCAAAGCTTCGTTATCATAAGGTTATATTAATGGCAGACGCCGATGTTGACGGAAGCCACATCAGAACACTGCTTCTTACGTTTTTCTTTAGATTTATGCGGCCGCTTATTGAGGGCGGATATGTATATGCCGCGCAGCCGCCGTTATTTAAGCTTACAAGAGGAAAAACCGTCCGTTGGGCACTTAACGAGGTCGAGCTTGAAGAAGCACTTACGGAAATGCGTGGAGAGGACGGCAAAAGCAGAGTCGATGTCTCTCGAAATAAAGGTCTCGGTGAAATGGACGCTCACGAGCTGTGGGAAACAACAATGAACCCCGAAACAAGGGTGCTCAAGAGAATAGAAATGACCGATGCTGTTGAGGCAGACGAAGTGTTTACAGTGCTAATGGGCGAAAAGGTCGAACCCCGCAAGGAATATATAGAAAAATACGCAAAATACGCAATAAACCTTGATATGTGAGGAATGAAATATTATGGCAAAGAAAGAAAAAACAGGGGATATAAGTTTTCCTGAGCAAAAAATAATCACAACTCCGCTTGAAGAAGAAATGGAGACATCGTTTTTAACGTATGCAATGTCTGTTATCATTGACAGAGCATTGCCGGACGTTCGTGACGGCTTAAAGCCTATTCACCGCCGCATATTATATACAATGCACGAGAGCGGACTTACAAGCGATAAGCCGTTTCGTAAGGCGGCAACAGCGGTTGGCGATATTATGGGTAAGTACCACCCCCACGGCGATATGTCTATTTATGATGCATTGGTGCGAATGGCACAGGATTTCTCAATGCGTTATTTGCTTATATCGGGGCATGGTAACTTTGGCTCTGTTGACGGAGACCCCCCTGCGGCAATGCGATATACGGAAGCAAGGCTGTCGAAAATATCAGACGAAATGCTGCGTGATATCGGAAAAGAAACTGTTGAGTGGGACCCAAACTACGACGAAACACGAAAGCAACCCCGTGTTATCCCGAGCAGGTTTCCAAACTTACTTGTAAACGGCTCAAGCGGAATAGCCGTCGGCATGACAACAAACATTCCCCCGCACAACCTGACAGAAGCAATAAACGCCGTTATTCATATCATGCAAAACCCCGATGCCGAGCTCGACGATATAATGGAGCATATAACAGGGCCTGACTTCCCGACAAAGGGCATTATTATGGGCAGAGCGGGTATCCGTGCCGCCTATGCCACAGGCCGCGGCCGTATCAGAGTCCGTGCACGTGCGGAAATGGAGGAGTTTTCGGGCAACCGTACACGTATTGTCGTAACGGAGCTGCCGTATCAGGTTAATAAAGCAAGACTTTTAGAGTCCATAGCCGAATGTGTTAAAAACAAACGCATTGAGGGCTTATCTGCTATGCGTGACGAGTCAGACAGGGACGGAATGCGTATTGTTATCGAATTAAAACGCGATGCAAACGCACAGGTTGTATTAAACCGCCTTTATACACAAACGCAAATGCAAACAACATTTGCAATAGTCATGCTTGCACTCGTCGACGACCAGTCGCAGCCGCGCATACTCTCTCTAAAGCAAATGTTGGAGGAATACATTACGTTCCAACGCGAAATAGTCCGCCGCCGTACAGAGTACGACCTCAAAAAAGCCCGAGAACGTGCACATATTCTTGAAGGCTTGCGTATTGCTTGCGATAATATTGATGAGGTTATCAAAATTATCCGCACAAGCTATGACAATGCAAAAGAGCGCCTCATGGAACGCTTTGAGCTTAGTGACATTCAAGCACAGGCAATACTTGAGATGCGTCTTCGCAGCTTGCAGGGCTTGGAGATTGAAAAAATCGAAAAAGAATATGCAGAGCTTCAAAAAATGATTGAGTATTACCTCATGCTGCTCGCCAATCAAGATAAGCTCGATGAGGTATTGGTAAAAGAGCTGACAGAAGTACGCGATAAATACGGTGATGAAAGACGCACAGAAATTGCGATAGTTGAAGATGAGATAGACATTGAAGATTTAATTGACGAAGAAGAATGTGTCTATACCCTCACAAACGCAGGATATATAAAAAGACTGCCTGCAAGCACCTACAGAGCACAAAGGCGCGGCGGCCGAGGCATTACCGCAATGACAACAAAAGAAGAAGACTTTGTTGAAACCCTCTTTACAGCCTCAACACATGATTATATTTTGTTTTTTACAAATCACGGCAGGGTTTACCGAAAGAAAGGTTATCTGATACCCGAGTCCGGACGTCAGGCACGCGGAACAAACTTGGTTAATATTCTGCCGATACAACCGGGCGAAAAGGTTTCGGCGATGATACGCATGCGCGAGTTTGGCGAAGATGAATATCTCTTTATGGTGACACGCAGCGGAACTGTCAAACGCATGAGAATGACAGAGCTTAGAAACATTAAAAACGTTGGTATCAGAGCGTTGACGCTTAGTGAGGACGATGAGCTTATATCAGTGCGTGATACCGACGGCAAGCAAAAGATACTCATTGCAACATATAACGGCATGGCGATATGCTTTAACGAAACCGATGTCAGACCTATGGGAAGAACCGCAGCGGGCGTCCGCGGCATCAGACTTCGTAAAGGCGACCACTGTGTCGGAGCTGCCCGAGCCAGAGAGGGCGGAGTTCTGCTCACGGTAACAGAGAACGGGTACGGCAAAAAGACAGAAATAAGCGAATACCTGCGTGGCGAAGAGGGGATTACTCAAAGCCGCGGAGGCGTCGGTCGGAAAAACCAAATCATTACGGACAAAACAGGCAGGGTTGCGGATATCAAGGTTGTTGACGACAATGATGACGTTATGATTATCTCTGACGACGGCACGATTATCCGCATGGCAGCCGCTGACATCAGCACAATCGGACGTTCAACACAGGGTGTACGCCTTATGCGAATGGGCAGCGAAGCAAAGGTTATTTCGATTGCCAGAACGGAAAAAGACGAAGAAGATGAAAATGAAGAAAATCCGGATATACACTGACGGAGCATGCAGCGGAAATCCGGGCCCGGGCGGCTGGGGTGCTATACTCGTATACGGCTCGAAAGAAAAAGAGCTCAGCGGCTTTGAAAAGAGCACAACAAACAACCGAATGGAGCTCACATCGGTTATTATGGCACTCGAAGCTCTAAAAGAGCCCTGCGAAATAGAGCTTTTCACAGACTCTCAATATGTCGCCAATGCAATAAACAAAGGGTGGCTTGAGGCATGGCAAAAAAAAGGCTGGAAACGCAAAGGCGGCGAGGTTAAAAACCCCGACCTGTGGATAAAGCTTATGCCCTTTTTGGAAAAGCATAAAATTAAGTTTACATGGGTCAAAGGACATTCAGACAACGAATACAACAACCGCTGTGACGAATTAGCTGTTGCAGAATACAAAACAAAAAAAGAGGCTGCTGCAAAATGATGCAACAGCCCTTTTATCTTATTACCTATTACGCTTCCGCACTGTCTTCGGCGATTGCGTCAAGCAGAGTTTTATACCATTCGAGAGCGTCTACATAAGCGGAGGTAACTTCTTCGAGTTCAAGGTTATATTTAACCATGAGGATTGCTATTTCGTCCCAGTTGGCATGTTCATATGCATGAATGAATTCTAAAACCTTATAATGACTGCCTGCATTATCAACGAGAGCTTCCCGAACATTTTCTTCTAAGGCAACTTCGTTGGCTGCTTTTTCCATAGGCATTTCTAAAATCACATCAAGCAGTGAAAACAGCCCCATCATAAAGAGGCTTTGTGAAAATATGCCCATTTCGTAGGATTTAGCGAGGTTTTCAGCAAATCTTGCACGAATAAGAGAGAGCTTAGAAATCTCATTCGGCTTATCGTCAGCAAGCTGCAAGGACACAGCGGTTGTTGCCCAACGCTTAACTTCCTTTTGTCCGAGAATAGCAACTGCATTTCTGATAGACTCTATTTTTCTCGGCATAATGGTGCTGATAAAACGAAGCAGAGAAATTGAAAGAGACGGGTCTTGGCTGATAGTATCAGCAATGTCGCCAAGGTCGAAGTCGTCTTGATTTATTCTGTTTATAAGATTGAGTGCATTAATTTTGATAGGAGCGATTTTAGTGACACCCTTTGTTATCGGCTCGCTGAAAAAGCGACCGCTATACAGTGTCTTCGGAATACCCGAAAGTGCGTTAAAAGTATCCATGTCGGCAATATTGTTAAGCACAACAGTCGTAAGAGAAGAGAGTGCTTTTATGGTAGCAATGAATTTTTCGCCGATTTCAAAATCTCTGACGTCAACGATTAGGTAGTCAAGATGTTCAAAGAGCGGGTTTTTTGTGTGCCCGTCCAAAAAGCCTTTAACCGCAACCTTAAACCCAAGCTCCTTTAATTCCTTACATCGTGCAATAATGGTGTCATCTGTTTTAATGCTGTTTGGGAGAACACAAACTAAAAGCTCCGGGGTTATGTCTAATGTTTGCGGAACTCTCATCAGAAGATGATACTCATTGATGTCTATAAACAAAGGACAGCCACCTGTAAGAGGCTCAACACCAAGCGTTTTGACAAGGTCAAGCCCGGGTGATGAGACAGCATCAGACATGCTCATTACTTCTGTCATCATACCAAGGAGCTTGCCTCCGGCTCTTGATTTAAGCCTGTAGGCACTGACTGACATTTTTGAGTCAAAAAACGGAATTGCAACTATGAATGTTTTCATATGGCTACCTCTTTTAAGCGGGTCGCAATGGTGGTGCGCGAGGCGGGACTTGAACCCGCACGTCCTATTGGACACTAGAACCTGAATCTAGCGAGTCTGCCAATTCCACCACCCGCGCTCGTACATTTTGAGTATAGCAAGTACGCACTATAGTGTCAAGAAAAACAATAAAAGAGCGACTTATTACAACACTAAGAGTGCTTGACATTTTACGTGTCAGTAGAGTAGAATAGTAGGAAGTTTGAAATTAGCACATGTGGAGGGATTTTTTGTATTCGGTCGGTTTTGATATAGAAAAATACTTAGAGCTGCAAGCGAAAAAGATACTTGAGAGAATAGAGATGTTTGAAAATAAACTCTATTTGGAGTTTGGCGGCAAGCTCTTTAACGACTACCACGCAGCCCGAATACTCCCGGGATATACACCCGACATTAAAATCCAACTTCTGAAAACTCTTACGGAAAAAGCTGAAATTGTTATTGTTATAAATGCGTCAGACATTGACGCAAACAAAGAAATCGGCGACACAGGCGTTTTTTACGACGATGATGTGCTCAGACTCATAGATGATATACGTAGAGAAGGACTTTATGTCGGTAGTGTTGTTATCAGCCAGTATTTGGGACAACCTGCCGCCATTACTTTTAAGGAGTATCTTGAGGGATTAGGCATCAAGGTTTACATAATGCACTACATTCCGGATACAGACTATCCTGCTAATGTTCAGCTTATACTCAGTGACAAAGGCTACGGCAACAACGACTACATAGTTACAACAAGGCCTCTTGTTATCGTCACCGCGCCCGGACCCGGCAGCGGAAAAATGGCGGCATGTCTTTCTCAACTCTATCACGAGAATAAACGCGGAGTTAAAGCGGGATATGCAAAATTTGAAACATTTCCTGTTTGGAACCTGCCGATAAAACACATGGTAAACCTTGCGTACGAGGCGGCAACGGCAGACCTAAACGATGTTAGTATGCTCGACCCGTTCCATTTAGAGGCTTACGGCGTCTCTGCTGTGAATTACAACAGGGATGTTGAGGTGTTTCCGATACTAAACGCCATGTTTACGCGCATATGGGGCAAGAGCCCATATCGCTCGCCCACCGATATGGGTGTTAATATGATTGGGTTTTGTATAAATGACGATATTTGCACAAAAGCATCAAAACAGGAGATAATAAGACGTTATTTTAACACTCAGCTTGATTATGCAAGGGGTAAGGTAAATAAATCTGCACTGTCAAAGCTTGAGCTTCTTATGAACAACACAGGTATAACTCCCGATGAGAGGCCTCCCGTAATACCTGCGCTCAAGAAAGCAGAAGAAACCCAAAGTCCTTGCGTTGCAATCGAACTGCCTGACGGCACATTTATAATGGGAAAAACCTCGTCACTTCTTGGTGCGTCCTCGGCAGCACTGCTTAATGCTCTAAAGCATCTTGCAGGTGTTGATGATAGTGTTTTATTGATTTCCCCTACGGAAATCGAGCCGATACAAAAGTTAAAGGTAGGCTATCTCGGAAATGAAAACCCCCGTCTTCATACAGACGAGGTGCTTTTGGCGCTTGCCATTAATGCGGCTGAAAATAAAACAGCGGAGCAGGTGTTGGAACAACTTCCAAGGCTCGACAAATCCGAAGCCCACTCCAGTGTTATTCTCTCGCACATTGATATAGCGGTATTTCGCCAGTTGGGGATAAACATTACATGCGAGCCGGTATTTCAAAACAAAAAGCTATTTTGGAAGAATTAAAAAGTGGGCACTTGGCCCACTTTTTCTTAATGGTCGCACCATGCGAATATTTCTCTTAGATTAATTGAATTAAATTCGGCAGTAAACTCGGTAGGCATGGCATCTTGCCACTGCTCTACCTTGGTTCCGAAATCGTGCAGCAGAGCAAGCTGTCTCAGCGAATATCGTTCGCCAACAGGGTTTGCATCATAATCGATAGGCAATCTGAGAATTATATGATAGCCATAGTCTGTTGTAACAATACCGCTAATGTGGTTATATTCAAGAGCAGCAGCGGCGGCTGAAAATGGCGCAACCATATGGTAAGGTTGGAACAGATAACCATTCGGGGAGCTGAAACTGCCCGGGTCTTCGCTATGCTCAGTCATAAGAAATCTGAAAAGGTCAATAAAATCTTCGTCATCTTTATGTTCGGTCAGCTGAGCGAGAACATCCTCGGCAGCCGCCAGTTTTTCAATTTTACTTTCTTCTATTTCAGCTTCGGAAGCGCCCTCTTCTTCTGTTAAAATCTTAAAAAGTATATGCTGAGCGCGCATAAATTCCTGTTCCTTTGCAAACTCAGCAACACCCTCATCGGGAAAATCAATAATGTCCTCGCCGTAAAGTTCTGTTAATAAAAGCCACGGGGCAAACTCACGCTCTCTCAATTTTCTAAACACATCAATGTCTATAAAACCTATATCATGCAGGTATTCCTCAAGATTTTCAATATCTTCGTCAATTTTAATCATCTCAATCATAGCTTCTATATCTGTTTGAATGATATCGTATTCTTCCTGACTTAGGCTCAAACCTAAAAGATTTACGGCATATTCATATACCAACAATTCTAAAGCCTGCTCTGTGAGCACTTCCATTGCCGTTTCGATGAGAGGCGTGCCGATTATATACTCCTCGTCCCAATCAATTTCCTCAGTAAACCCGTTTGAAACTGAATATGCGATATTAAAGACAATAACATACAGCTCCGCCCATGTTATCTCAGCCTCGCCTGCTTTTATCATAACAGTATCAGGTGCAAATGTTGCCATTGCGGCATCAAGGTCTATGCCGTGAAAATCGTTGTCATGGTCGTGTCCGCCGCCGCCGTTCCCGTTATCGTCCTTGCAGCCGACAAATACAGTAAAAAGAAGTGATATGCAAAGAATGGCTGCACCTATTCTTTGCAGTGTTTTCAAGATAAATTTTGAGTTCATAATGTGTCCCTTTCTATGGTGCTAACGGCTATTTTACCCCTTGCGTGTAAATAAAGCAAACTTTATTTACGAGCCTCCTTCGCTCGCGAAGGGGGTGCCGCTTTAGCGGCGGGGGTTGTTTCTCCAACGCTGTAGCCGTAGCTTCGCACAAATTTTACCGCTTCTTCGACAACGCAGCCGCCTTTTAGTTTTAATGATATTGCAGGGTCGGTGCCTGCAAGAACCTTAACTCTGCCGCTGTAATCGGGGAGCGAATACAGTTTTGAAACACTTTCCATATTAAAGTCAGTGAGCTTCAAATTGAGCCAGCCCTCTTTTTGCGAAATCTCTGTTACACCAAGCATGGACGCTTCACTGCGAAGCATAGAAACAGAGGTGAGCGTAACAACCTGAGCAGGCGGCTCGCCATATCTGTCCACAAGCTCCGAAACCATATCGTCGCAATCCTCTTGTGTACGAATGAGGGCAATACGCCTATATATATCCATTCTCTGCTGAGCAGAGGGTACATATTTTTCAGGAATACCGGCAGATACGTTTAAGTCAGCGGGACAATCAACGCGTTTTGGCGGTTTTTCGCCCTTTTCTTCCAAAACAGCTTCCTCAAGCAGTTTTAGATACATATCATAACCTACGCTTATCATATGCCCCGACTGTTCCGCTCCAAGCAGTGTCCCCGCTCCTCTTATTTCAAGGTCGCGCATTGCAATCTTAAAACCGGAGTTGAACTCTGCAAATTCCTTGATTGCACTAAGGCGTTTTTCGGCAATTTCAGTTAAAAGCTTTCCGCGCCGGAAAGTAAGATAAGCATATGCGCGGCGGGGAGAACGCCCGACACGCCCTCTTATCTGGTGGAGTTGTGCCAAGCCGAGCTTGTCGGCATCTTCAACAATAAGAGTGTTTACGTTAGGAATGTCAATTCCGGACTCAATAATGGTTGTGCAAACGAGAACCTGTATTTCCCCTGCCGTCATCTGTTCCATGACATAACTCAAGCTGTCTTCGTCCATTCTGCCGTGAGCAACTGCAAGCTGAAGGTCCGGCATCATCTCTAAAAGACGTCCGGCAACACGGTCAATATTTTCGATGCGGTTATGCAGATAATAAACCTGCCCCCCGCGTGAAATCTCGCGGCGGATAGCCTCGCATATAATTGTGTTGTCATGTTCTATAACATATGTCTGAACAGGTCTGCGGCTTTGGGGAGGCTCTTCAATCGTTGACATGTCCCGAATTCCCGACAGCGCCATATTTAGAGTACGGGGTATCGGAGTTGCGGAAAGCGTCAGAACATCAACATGGTTGGAAATAGATTTTAACCGCTCCTTATGCGAAACGCCAAAGCGTTGCTCCTCGTCAACAACAAGCAGACCAAGCTTATTAAACTCTATGTCCTTTTGAAGAAGCCTGTGTGTTCCGATAACAAAATCAACGCTTCCCGCCTTTACATCGCGCAGAATTCTTTTTATCTGGGCAGGCGTTTTGAAGCGGCTGAGCACTTCGATATTTACGGGATATCCCGCAAAACGGCGCATTGAAGTAACATAGTGCTGCTCTGCCAAAACCGTTGTGGGAACAAGGATTGCCGCTTGATAACCGCCCATTATGCACTTCATAACAGCACGAAGCGCCACTTCGGTTTTCCCGTAGCCGACATCGCCGCAAAGCAGACGGTCCATTGGTATTGACTTTTCCATATCACTTTTTATTTCTGCGCTGCTCGTTAGCTGATCATCTGTTTCCTGATAGCCAAACTTATCTTCAAACTCAGTTTGCCAGAGATTATCCGCAGGAAACGGGTGTCCGGGAGTACGCTGACGGACGGCATAAAGCTTGATAAGCTCCTTTGCCATTTCCTTTGCGGCTTTTTTTGCACGGGATTTTGCCTTAGCCCATTCTGTGCCGCCAAGCTTGGAAAGCTTGGCAGGAGCGGCTTCCTCGCCCGCTCCGATATATTTCGCAACCATATCAAGCTGTGTTGAGAGCACATATAAGGAGTCAGTGCCTGCATATGATATTTTTATATAGTCCTTGTCAACATCGTCAACACGAAGCTTAAAAAATCCGACAAACTGACCAATTCCGTGCTGGTCATGCACCACAAGGTCCCCCGGCGAAAGGTCTGCAAAGCTTTGCAATCTCTCGCGATTTGTCTTTTCTTTAACCTTTTTCACACGTCGGGGTGTTGCGGGAGCAATTATTTGACCCTCTGTTACGACAGCAAGCTGTATAGACGGATATTCCATACCCGCAGAGAGTTCACCAAGAGCAATTACGCAGCTTTTCTCAGGCGGCAGAGCATATAAGGAACTGTCTAAGGTTGACGAAATGCTTCGCTCCTCAAGATATTCCCTCATTCTTATTGCCCTGCGTTTGTCCTGACAAAGAAGCACAACCTTATAGTCGGCTTCAAGATAGTGAGCCACCTCAGACGCTGCGGTTTCAAGGCTTCCGCCATATGACGGCAGACGTTTGGCATCTATGCTAAGCTGTGTGCGGGGCTTTATTGGATACTCGCTGCTTGCAAAGCTGTCTGTCATAATTACCGGATATTTATCAAGATGAATGAGAAGTCCTTGCCAGTCTTCGGAAAAACGCACAAAACTGCTTTCAAGTATTCCGTCTTCAAGCAATGAAACACAGTCGCTTGCAAGAAGCTTGAGATAGCCGTCCGCACGCTCTTTGACGCGCAAAGGGTCACAAATTATTACAACGGTATCATCGCTGAGATAATCAAGAGACGTTGACATTTTTGAAATAAGCTCAATATATCTGTCGGATGATGAAAAACTGCGCCCCTCTTCGAGTTTGTCGATGTCTGAGAGAAAGTTTGCAATCAAAGTGGGGTTTGCCGAGCGATTTTTTTCAAGTCTCAAGCAATGCTCTTTTAACGCAGCCGCAAGCCCTGCGGCACCGCTCCCTGCAGCGCCCTCATACAAAGACGGAAGAGTTTCGGCAACAGGAATTATGCGGGCACTGCTGAGAGCTTCTGTCCGCCGTTGGGTGGATATATCAAAAAGGCCTATGGAGTCAAGCTCGTCGCCAAAAAACTCGCATCGCACAGGCTCTTCGTGTGCAGGTGAGAAAAAGTCTAAAATGCCGCCGCGTTGGGCAAACTGCCCGGGACCCTCAACCTGTTCGCTTCGGCTGTAGCCGCAAAGCAGCAGGGTTTCAATCAGCTCGTGAGTATCATATGACTTGCTTGCTTTGAGGCTCATGGATACGCCGCGTAGTTGCTGTGGCGTCAGGGTTCTTTGTAAAGCAGCACTGATTGACATTACAACAATAGGCGCTTTATGTTCGCACAAAGCTGTAAGTGTTGCAATTCGAGACTGTTCTGCTTGACGGGAAACGCCCTCGGCACTGCGGAACGTAAATTCTCTTACGTTTAGCGTGAGTGCCTGTTCCATAGTCAAAGAGGCAATATCCCGAGCAAGGCGGTCGGCCTCGTCGTCCGCAGAGCAAATAACAACAATCGGACGCATGGTTGAAGCCCTGATTGCTGCGGCGGTGTGTGCACGATGAATGTCTGATAGTCCCGATATTACAGCAGGACAAGTGCCGCCCTCAATGCTTGCTATAAGCTTTTTGAAGTCGCGGTCTTCTAAGAGTGATTTTGCGAGTGTCAGCATGTAACGCTCCTATAAAAATATTGTTAAAAATACCACAGAATGTTTCACGTGAAACATTTTTTGCTACATATTGTGTTTGTGCTATGCTGGCCTGTGTTCCCGACATGTTATGTATGTAGGGGAGTGATTTGCTTTCTTCTCCGACATGTTGTGTATATATGCTCGTTAGGGTGTTTCGTGAAAATCGCTTGAGGACTTGTGTTTCTGCAATGTTATGTATATATGTGCGAGTGATTAAGTGGAGCAAATTAGCGAATGTAGGCGAAATGTCAGAAAAGAGCGGGTGATGTCTGAGCGAAGCGAGTTCGGCCGCTCCTGACATGAGCCGTACAAACGATATTTGCAAAACGTCCAAACGAGAACATATATACATAACATTGCAGTTTCGTGCCGAGGCAATTGCGAAACGCCTAAACGGTCAGACATATATGCCAGACATAAAAAAGTTGCAACGATAATGTGTGGCAACTAATCAATAAAGTAGGCGTCGAACCGCCACCCCATTAGCACCTTGAAAAGCTCAACAGTTTTGCCGCTTTCCTTAAAGCTTATATATATGTCGTTGCCCCGATGTCGCTCAATTCGTATGGTTGGCGAAGATGTGGGGAAGACAAAAAGTAACTGAGGGCCAAGCTCGTCTGAGCGAAATTCGCCCTTGAGTGCATTCCCTCCAAAACCGTTAGTCCGCCGACCGATGCCAATTTCGCTCATGCTTTCTTGAACAAGCGTGATGCTGCTGATGTTTTCCATAGGAATTTCCGTGCCATACATTCCTTTTATATGAACTCTGCTGCTGTCGACAAGAACCTCGGGGTCGCGCTCGCCTTGATAGAACATAACAACTATTCCGGCGCAAATCACAATGCTGACCATGATGCCAAAAGCGATTGCAGCTTTTTTTGCCCTTGACATGGGCATGCGTACAAAAACTTCGCTTGGATTTGGAGCGATGCGGAAACGGTTGCCCGTGTTTCCGTATATAACATATCCTATGGAAACCCCTACGACGAGGCCGATTACAATATAAAAGAATGTCATGGTTTCGTGATACATCGTTACAGGCAAAAGTAACATCAGCGCGGTCAGCACAATCAAAAACTTGCCGGTTGAGCGGCACAGCGCCTCGGTATCATATGTTGCTTTTTCTGCAGGGCTCATCATGTTATAGCCCGATATCAGAAAGGCTCCCTTGCCTTGCAGAAGAAATATTGCTGCTATCATCATTGGTATAGCAACCGAACCCATTATTATCCACATTAGTAACATAATTGTTAACACCTCCTACTAAATATTGTTTCACGTGAAACATTTTATATCCATATGTTGTGTTCCTGTGTTGCTGTTTTGTATATGTGTCCGTTTGGACGTTGCGTGAAAAGCGCTTGTGAGGCTCACATCAGGGTCTCGCGAACTCGCCTATGGCTCAAACATCGCTCCCCCTTTTCTGATGTTTCGCCTACAATCGCTAATTCACTTCACTCAATCACTCCCACATACACAAGACAGCAACCAGAAAACAAAGAACAATGCTCGAAAACTACAACGGAGATTTTTGTATACGTGCGAACCTGCGGGGATAGCGCTCAGAGGTTTTTGACGTTTTTTTGATAATTACAGCCCTGTGAACAATGTCAGTGTCCGGTATTGTATAGTCAACACACTTATGTAACTGCGCGCCAAGTGCTTCGATTGCCCGGTGTGCCGCGCGAAGCTCGTCCTCAGAATTTACGCTTTTCATTGCGATAAACAAACCTTGTGGTTTTACAAACGGCAGGCAAAGCTCGCACAGCGAGTTTAACTTTGCAACCGCCCGTGATACGCATATATCGTACTGCTCCCGCATATCAGCCGTATGTGCCGCTTCTTCGGCTCTGGCGTGAATGCACGCCGCGTCTATATTTATCAAGGCGCATAAATGCTCCAGAAAATCTATGCGTTTTCTTGTTGCATCAAGCAGAGTCAAGTCAACGGATGGCTCGGCAAGCTTCAAAGGCACTCCCGGGAAACCTGCGCCGCTTCCTATGTCTATAACTTTTGCGGTTTTGAAGTCTGCGATTGTCAGCAAAGCAATTGAGTCTAAAAAATGCAAATGTGCGACACTTTCAGCTCCCGATATAGCTGTCAGGTTTACGTTTTCGCCGTGTGTACTGAGCAAATCATAATACGCTTCAAACGCCGCCTCAGTTTCGGGCGGCAGAGTAATATTCAGCTTTTTTGCACCTTGCAGGGTGATATCAGACACACTCCTCTACAGTTTTTTGTCTAAAATATCTCTAATCTCGGTGAGAAGAAGCTCTTCCTTAGTTGGTTTTGGTGGTTCGGGCGGCTTTTCTTGTTCTTTGTTGTGAAATGCGTTAAGAGCCCTGACAAACAGAAAAACAACAAACGC
>Ga0123356_10000629_pt1 | contig 38945 bp, 33 predicted proteins | sample TergutEmb28metaG_2_FD_92546 | JGI IMG/M metagenome (GOLD analysis project Ga0123356, IMG submission 92546) | Embiratermes neotenicus P3 segment gut microbial communities from Petit-Saut dam, French Guiana - Emb289 P3 | ecosystem: Host-associated > Arthropoda: Insects > Digestive system > Gut ...
GCGCATCGTTTGGGCAAGCCCCGCGATCTTCCATTTCTCCTCGGGAGTGTTGGGGGCCAGCCCGGCTTCGATGAAGGCTTCCGCGTAGCGAACTGCGGCGATGCCATCTGCCCTGCGGGCTGAACTCTTGTTGGTGCCTTTACCCTCTCCAGGTGCCCAGATCTGGGAATCAGGGGAAAGCTCCGGGTCGGCCAGGTTGTCACTGGCGTTGCCGCCGAAGTCCTGAAGATCGAACTGGGAGGCTTGGGCGTCGGCATCGGTGGTACCCCGAACCGGCTGCTCCACGTCGATGCGACCCTGCGGCGCTGCGACTTCCAGCTTGTCGTCCGCGTATCGGTACATCGCACTCCTTTCATTTCTTCTGGCTTCTCGCAGCACGATTCCCAGGGCCGGGAACAAAGCCTCCACATTGACCCCGGAGGCTTGGCAGAACCGGGCGGCCTGGCGGCGCAGGAAGTGAGCATTGCCGTGCTGGCGAGCAGTGCGGCCCGTGGTCTCCACCAGCCAGCGGTCGAAGGCCCTGAAGGGCCGCAGGGAGGCATCCTTGGGCACCGACTCGGCCTCCCGGCCATAGTCCAGCCCCACGTCGGTGAAGTCGTCACCGGTCACTTCCTCGGCTCCGCGCCCGGCATTGACAGTGGGGTCGACCTCCTGGGGGTCCTCTACGGCGTCGGCGTAGCGGTAGTAACGACCCTGTTTGGGCTGACCTTGTCCGCCGCCGCCGCCCTGACCGAACTGGCCCGTCATCCCCGAACCCTTGAGGGCATTCACCATGCCGCTCACGTCGGGCATGGACTGGTTGAATGCCTGTGCCCTCGGATCACTGGCATCCAAATGCGGGATATTGGGGTCATTTGCCAGCTGCTGTGCCCGGCCTGGCTGCATCAGCTCATGGAGAGCATTAGTCTGACCCGGACTCATCATGGAGTCCTGAATTGACCCAGGGTTCTTCATGATTCCCTGCAGCGCGTTCATCTGGTTCTGGTTCATCCCCGGTAGCGGCGTGCCCGGTGGAAGCTGTTGCACCTGAGACCCGTCGCTGAGGGTTCTCGTGCCCCCGCCCCCCGGCGGGGCCGGGGTGCCATCGGCGTAGCGGTAACCGCCGATGCGGGTCCCGGTGATCTGCTCGTAGGCGATCATGTCGCGCATCTGGGCGGCATTGCGGCTACGGATACGCCGGGACAGGCTGGCCACCAGGTTGTTCTCGGTGTTGGAGATCTGCCCGTCACCAGGTGTCGGCGCATCCACGGCCTCGGCACCGGGGGTCTGGGAGATGTAGACATCTTCCTGGTCGCCCTGGTCGTTGCCGTCCATGTTGTAGGGACCACCGTCGACATGACCGGAGTCATTGTCGGCGTAGCGATGCCAGCGCTGCCGGGAGGCCACCAGCTGGCCACGTTTTGCGAGGCTCATACGTCGTCCTCTCCTAGCCCTTCTATAGTTCTGTCCGGAACTGCGGTAATTTCCCGCGTAGTAACGCCGGGATTCTTTGGAGGAACTGCCACCCTCTAACCACGGGGGCGGCCCGCCGCCCCCGTCACCGTCATCGGAGTCCTCGTCCTCATCGCCCCCGTCATCCTCATCAGAGCTGTCATCCTCATCCTCATCGCCACCGTCCTGATCCCCGGCCTTCTCCAGGTCGTGCTCGGCCTCGGCGAGAAGATCAGATTCCGACTCGTGGTCGTCACCCCCACCGTCATCGTCATCAGGAGGCGGCTCGTCAGCCGCGTAGTAGCGCATTCCGGTGCGCGGGTCGACTAACATGGTTGCCCTCCTGTGATGCCGTAAAGGGTTGTCTTCGAGAAGCTGGCCATATTCCCACCCGGCTGGCGCACTGCCTCCCCGCTTCCGCCCAGCCATTGCCGCCTCAAACTCTGGATCTTCTTCCTCAGCCCAACGCCGATCATTTTCTTCGTCTCTACGGCCCCAATAGGCATCAGGATTTTCGTAACGATCCCTGTCTGCATAGCGGTAGCCGCTGCGCGGCATGGACGGACCTCCTACGTCTTCCACGTCTTCAACGCGACGATCCGCGTCCAGACCCTCCTGCTCCTGATCCCGGTCGAGGCGTTTGGTGTGATCCAGATCAGGGCCTCTCAACTCTTTAGGGCTGTCGACGTAGTGTTTCCAGTCGTCGGTGCTGTCGTTTTCCTCGTCAGACGGGACTTCCTCGAACTCGGCATCCCCCGGACCGCCCTGGGTATACCCCAGGTCCTCACGGGCCTGGGCGATCAGCTTCTCCATCTCGTCCTGGGCTATCGGGTCATCGGTGTAGTGCTCGCCGTCCTCGTCGTCATCAGAGCGCAGTGTGTCGATGTCCTCGGGGGCCTCCACCTCGCCGTAGCCCAGGTGGTAGCTGGCTTGATGCGCGTTCACGTCGGCCCCCGCCGGGTTGCGATGAGCTTGGTCGATGTCATCGCGGTCCCAGGGAGCATGGCGACCTGCCATTTGGTCAGCCAGCCCTCGGTCCTCGTAGGCGTATTCCTCCCAGGCATCTTTGAGGGTGTTGCGCAGGTTCACCGGCTCGTCACCGGGATCGACGGGATACACCGACTTCTCGGGAGTCATGTGCATCTTGTGTAACTGACGCTGCACTTCGGGGTCGTTCTTCTCCATCTGCAACACGCCCGGCTGTGCCCAGGGATCGTTCTTGACGTTCTGGGCCTCGACAGCGGCGTCCTCAGCAGTCCACGGGGTCCAGGTCGGCCTCGGGCTACGGTCCCACTTATAGGCTGCGGTGGGCATCATCCCGGTGGACGGATTGATCATGGGCATCTGGCCCTCCACGATCTCGTCGGCGGGGGGCTGAGCTGCGGCTGCGCCGGTGCGGCCCGCGTGTAACACCCGGCTCACCACAGCGGTTTCATCGGCGGGATCGAACACGAAGCTCAGCTCGAAAAAGCCCAGCTTGTAACACTTCTCATAGACCAGCACGTCCTCTTTGGCCCCGGTGCGGGCATTGATGCGGGGCAGCTTCTCGCCCTTGTGGTACTTGACGTGGGCGCAGAACTCGGGCACGTCCACGGCCCTGTTGCCGCAGTAAGAGCAGATGGTGAAGCCCGCCTCCACCCCCATGGAGACCGAGTCCATCCCGCCGGTCTTGATCTCATGGGCCAGCTTGGGGAAGCGCTGGGCGTCGATCTCCATGACGGTCTCGATGTACTTGTCCCGCCCGTTCTCGATGTAGCGGGCGGCCACTACCTTGCCGCGTGCCTTACGGGGGTCGAAGTTCTGGTGGTTAACAAAGCATGGCTTGCCGAGAAACGTCCTATAGCTTTTCTTTAACTCACTAGAGGGCCAGCCGTCGTAGTTCTGGTTGATGCGGGCCGTGATGGCCCGCACCGCGCAGTACAGGAAGCCGGGCTTGAAGTCCCAGTCGGTGGCCACGGCGGCGTAGCGGCCATGCCGGTAGGGCATGAACATCTGCCGGGCCGCCTCCAGGGAGGCGGCTGACTTGGTGTGGCTAGCCGTGATCTCCTGGCGAGCGATGTAATGGGGATCGCCCCAGTCCGGCATGTAATCCACTACAACCCCAGCAGATAATGAGTGCCCTCTAGATCCTCATCCGTGGGCAGGTTGCGCGCTCCCAGCGGGTGCGCCTCGGCCTCCAACATGCGCTGTTCCTCATGGGTGAACTTGCGTCCGGCGGTGCGCAGAAAAGCCTGGGCGTGGGAGGCGATCTCGTCATCGCCCCCGCCGGGGGCCTGGTGGTACAGGTGTGCGGCGGCCCCGCTGCGGTGGAAGTTGGCCACGATGTCGGACCCCATCGGGGAGGCCGCCGGTTCGCCGAACTCAGTGAGGTCCCCGGCGTCCTCCATGGTGGCGTAGCGGGCGAAGTCGGAATCGCCGTTATAGCCGAAGTCCTCGGGCAGGGGTCCCATAGCCTGGACACGGCGGCCCTGCTGGGTGGCACCGGGGTCATAGCGGATCGCCGGGCCGCCACGGCCCGCCCGGCGCACACTGGCGGCCAGCGCCAGCGGGGCCAGCTCCTCTAGGGCACCGGCCCCCTCGGCGGCCTCCCCCGCTTCCCCGGCCTCCCCGCCGAGACTGGGCATTCCGCCACCCCCGCCGGGGATGGCGTTCTTGATCGTGTCCATGATCCCCTTGCCCGAGGCGGCATCCCAGTCCGCTGCCGTCGGCTGACCAGAGCCACCATCTTGACCGGCATCGGGGTCACCACTGTCGCCGCTTTCGTCCTCATCCTCATCGGCATAGCGGTAGAGACTGGACCGACGCTCATGCGCCTTGTAATCCGCGATCTCTTGTGGTGACCAACTCGACGGGAACCCCCCGTGCCCTCCGGAACCGGGCGGAGGCAATGGCCGTGCTTTCGGCTGCGGCGCGGGCTGTGCCCTCGATGGCTGCGGCGCGGGATGCGGCACTGGCCTCGATGGCCCCGGATGGTGATCTGGCTTCCTGAAATCTGGATGGATCGGCCCCGGCATCCGGGGGAGGATGGGTCCACCACCGGGACCGGGGGTGTTGTGCAGATACTCAATGAACGGGCGAGCTGAACCCCAGTCGGCTGCCGTCGGCTCTCCGGAGTACCCGTAGTGATAACTGCTGGTGACCGAACGAGAGGGGGGCGAGTTCTCTCCTTCCCAGCCGTAGCCCTCACCCCCAAAAGGGGAGCTGTGCACCACCGACTGGGGTACACCCTGGCTCAGGGTGGGACCCGAAACTCCGGGTCCGTGATCACCGAGAGTGGCCGGACCCCCGTAGTAGTAGGACCCGTGGCGCGGCCCTTGCGGGGGCCGCGAGCGTGAGTCGTTGTACTTGATGATGTCGTCGTCATCGGGGATGTCGTTGAGATCCACGAAGCCGGGGCGCTCCCGGTCATCGATGTAGGCCGTGGTGTCGGTGATGTAGCCCTTGGGATCAGGCCCCAGCCCGGCGAAAGGGTCATGCCGCCCGAAGCCGGGGTAGGAGGAGGCCACCATGTAGGAGGCGTCCACCCCGGCATCCTGCAGCTTCTCCACCAGGTCGGCACCCTTCTCGTTGAACTCGTCCAGGTGGTGGTAGTGATCTGCGGGGTCGGCATCTGACATGTCACGAAGCTGGTTGAGCATGTGAGATGCCTCCCCGGTACTGGGGCGCGTGTCGTCGTCATCGTCATCATCGGCGGCCAGATGCAGCCGGTAGACCAGGCTGGAGGTCTTGGGAGCACCCGGAGGTGGAGGTGCAGCCGGGGGCGGTGGCGCTGCCGGGGGCGGCGGCGGTGCTGGCGTACCCGGAGGCTGACCCGCGCCGGGCGTGGGCGCGGCAGGGGCAGCGGGAGCCTGGGGCGGAGTAGCCCCCGGCGGCTTGGGCGGCATCTGGCCGGGGACAGCGCCCGGAGTACCGGGGGCGGTGGGTGTGCCCGGAGTAGGCAGGGTGCCCGGAGCACCGGAAGTACCCGGCAGCTTCGGAGCGCCCGCAGCGGGGGCACCTGGCGCAGCTGGAGCACCGGGAGTGGCGGGTGCGCCCGGCTTGGGAGCACCGGGGGCTGCTCCGGGAGTGGCGGGAGCACCCGGTGCTCCTGCCGCAGCGGGTGGCGTCAACGCCCCGGTGGCCTTCCCGATCTCGTCCTGCGTGAAGCCCTGACCTTTCATGTAGGTGGACAGGGCGTCGTTGCGGCTGGGTGGCGGTGCTAGTGCTCCGGTAGCCTTGCCGATCTCGTCCTGGGAGAAGCCCTGCCCCTTCATGTAGTTGCTCAGCGCGTCGTTGCGGGCGTTGGGGGCACCGGGAGTGCCGGGGGCAGCACCGGGAGCACCTGGTGCACCGGGAGTTGCGCCGGGTGCTCCGGGAGCACCCGGTGCGCCGGGGGCCTTGAATTCCGGGGCGTTGGTGTCGGGCTTCCCAGCAAGACCACCCGCCGTTGATAGGTCGCGCTCGGTGCCACCGGGCTTGCCCTTCTCCGCGCCCAGGTTGATCTCCTGACCGACGTTGAGCGCGTTGGGGTCTTTGATCCCGGCGGCCTGGGCCAGACCCTGGTAGTTCTGGCCCCAGCCCGAACGCTGGGCGATGTTGGCCAGGGTGTCGCCGGACTGAATGGTGTACTTATCGCCGAGCAGCTTGGAACCATCATTGTGGGCCGAGTTGGACGTGGCGTCGTTGGGCTGGCCCGCCGGTGTGATGGCATCGTGCGGGCTACCCGGTGGAGCGCCGGGGGGCGCTCCGGGAGCACCGGGTGCACCGGGTGCCGGGGGTGCGCCAGGCGCTCCGGGAGCACCGGGGGCAGCGCCGGGGGTTCCGGGGGCAGGTGGTGCGCCGGGAGCACCGGGCGCTCCTGGGGCGGGAGGCGCACCGGGTGCCCCAGGCCGGGCACCGGGTGCCCCCGCAGGGGGTGCTAATGCACCCGTGGTCTTGTTGATCTCGTCCTGGGAGAAGCCCTGGGACTTCATGTAGTTGGTCAGGTTGTCGTTGCGGCTCGGGGGCGGAGCCAGTGCGCCCGTGGCCTTGCCAATCTCGTCCTGGGAGAAGCCCTGCCCGCGCATGTAATTGGTCAGGGCATCATTACGGGCGTTGGGAGCAGGCGCAGCAGGTGCGCCGGGTGCTGGCGGTGCTCCAGGTGCGGGGGCCGCTCCGGGAGGAGGTGGTGCGCCGGGGGCGGGAGGAGGTGCCCCCGGCGGCGGCGGTGGCGGTGCCCCTGGAGGCGGTGGAGGCGCTTGACCAGGTGGCGGCGGAGGTACAACCGGTGCCCCCGGTGGGGGCGGCGGCGCGGCGGTGTGCAGAGAGGCCACGATGTCGCGCTGCAGGTTGGAGAAGTGCACGATCTGGTCGGGGCCGGTGGTCTTGCGCTCGTCCTTGGTGACATCCACCCACTCGTGGCGGTCGTCGGCGTCCTTCCTTGGAATTTGCTGCAGGTGTGGTTCCAGGCTGTGCGGCTCGGTATAAAGCAGGTCAGACTTCTTGTACACCTTGTCGTGGTCGAAGGTGTAGCCCACGTCGTAGTTGCGCTCGGGGACCATGGCCGGGTTGTCGTGCACGTAGTCGTAGAGCTTTTCGGCATCATCGTCGTCATAGGACTGCGGGCAGGAGTCGAGGAAGTCGGCAATGGTGTCCGGCTCGGGGGCGGCGTCGTGCTCATCGAGGAACTTCTTGTAGTCGTCTACCACCGCGCCGTGATGCCGGTAGGGGTTGAGCGACTGGGCCTCACCGGCGTGATCTCTTTCCCACCTGGCGTCGCGGGAACCTTCTGGGTTCGGGTGGTCGTAATCCGCCCCGGCGTGCCTGAAGCGCTGGTTGTTCTTCAGATACTCCGACTGCATGTCCAGGTAGGCCGCGTAGGCGTGGCTGCACAGCCTGCCCACGTAGGAGTACTTGCGCTTGAAGGCCCACTTGCCCCAGTCGCAGTCGCAATGCCAGTTGGAGATGGACTGCCCAGCGGTGAACGGCCCGGCCCCGCCCTTGATGATCATGGTGTCGTAGAGACCGTGATCGCCCTGCACGGTGGCGTAGATGTGCTGCGGGGTGACATGGTTGACCTGCACGTGCCCGTCGCGGCGCAGCCGCTGGGCCTTGCGGCGCACATCGGCCCAGGCCGCCAGCTTCATCTGGGGGTCGGCATCCAGCAGCTGGGTGTAGGCACCGTAGCGCCCCTCCAGCTCGTCGGGGTCGACCAGAGAAGAACTCGCATAGGCACGGGCCTCGATGCAGCGCAGCGGGTCATTGCGGAAAGCCACGATGGGATGGGTGGAATCCTCCTCCGGGGGGATGTAGGCGTAGCGGTCGGACAAGCCAGCGGGACGCCAGGAGGCTTCCCGGTCGGTGGGGATCTTGTACTCCACCGGGCCTTCCCAGTCCTCGTTGTGGTGGGGCAGGCGCTCGGGGATCTTGTACTCGACAGGACCGGACCAGTCCTCGTGCTCGTGATGGCCCGAGTCGAAGGTGCGCTTTACATCGGGCAGATCCTCGTGCCACTTGTCGTCGCCCCAGTCCGGGTTGACCGGCTCATCAAAATCGGCGTAATGGTAGGAAGCCATGGTGGACAGCCCGCCCTTTCCGGTAGGGGCCTTGGCCGGGGGCAGCGGCTTGGGCTGCTGCATCTGTTTGGGCTGCACGCCCCCCTTAGCCTGCGGGGCATAGGGATCGGGGTTGCCCAGCGCTGTCTCGGTGGTCCAGTAGGGATTGCGGGCGGCATAGCGCAGGGGAACGCCATGACCGATGGCCCCATGGTGGTGGTGATCCTCATCGATCAACTCAGAAACATCATGGACCGGCTGCTCAAGCATGGAGTCTTCCAACTCCTGGCCGGTCATGTGGTAATTGCGCATGTAGTCGGGGTCTTCGTGCCAGGGCACCCCCTTACCCCCGTGATGTGGCTGTTCGCGGTCGATCTCGTGGGTGAGAAAGGCGTCCCCCGTGAGGGCAGCGCCCTTGGCGAACAGATCCGGATGAGGACCGGGGTAGGGCCGATTGGGCTTGCGGTCCTTGCCGGATAGTGAGTCCGAGGGAGACAGCCGGTCATCGCGGTCGATCTCGTAGTCACCGGGCTGAATGTTCTGGTCCTTGCGGAACAGGTCTACCGAGAACTGCGGGGTCGGGTCCCAGGGCAGGGTGGTGGAGTTGTCATCGTTGACCTCGCCGACCTCGGGATGGACGGTGGCCTGCAGGTCGTAGGGAGCACCCCAGGGGTTCTTGGCCACCCGCAACTTGCGCTCATCGGTGATCCAGACATCGAACCCGTTGCCCGCCACCCGGAAAGACGAACGCCCCCGCACCGTCTCGATCTCGGTGATGGTCCCCAGACCGTAATCGGTGCGTGCCGAATCGCCGATTTGCGCCATGACAGCCTCCGTAAGGTGGTGTTCACCTATTCCTGGTGGCTGAGATGGCTGGTTACAGGGTCAGTCCTTGAAGTAGACCGGGAGGTCGAAGACGCCCTGATCCGAGTGCTCCCAGAACATCTCCCAGGTACTGCGCAGCATGTGCACAGCGCGCTCCTGGTCGGCAGCGACACTCTCGGTGGGGCACTCCAGGGGGACCATCACTTGGTCGACCCCCTCCTTGTAAGCCAGCCGACCGTGCCGGTTGAGGTAGGCCGCCAGACTTGTCGCCTGATCGGCGGACTCTACAGGCTCGATGTGGTAATGAACGCGAATACCGTTACCCAGCATGTGCCAACCGCCCTATTCTGCGCGTAAAAGATTTGCTGGCATGTGACGACTTGGTAAAGACAACCACATACCGCTACATGTCACGCCGTCTTCAATTGGTAATTAACACGGAGGTCAGGATTAAAAGGCTAGCCCAGCCGTGTCATCACGCGCTAGCCTGAAACTCCTTTCTTTTTACGAACCTGATAACCGGCCCTATCGAGCACCGCCAGCAATTCGTCACGGGCGATGCGAATCTTGGTCTCGCGCACTTCCGGAGATAACTGGCCCCAGGGTGGGAACTGGGCCAGGAACTCCTCCTCGGTGACCGAGTGCAGCTGCTCGCGTATCTCATTGCGCATCGCTTCCCAGAGATCGGCGGTGAACACCGCAATCGGTATCGACTCTGGGCTGCGGGTCGCAGTCGGTGCCATGTTCGCTTTCATTGTCATTGTCCTGTAGGTCGGGGGTGGCCTGCGCAGAAACCTCAGGATCGGTCAGACCGTAGGCACCCGTGTCCTCGTACACCCGACGGTCGATTTGATTGCGGGTGACCCACCCATAGTTCCGCACAAAGTCCTCGGGCGCAAAGCCCAGCTCAAGAGCGGTTTTCTGGAGCTTGGCCACCATCAGCACCCGGCTCATCGGGTCATCGAAGGAAATCCCCTGCCAGACGTTCCAAATGATCTCCCCGCTGGGAAACTTCAGCCCCCAGCGTGGGGTGACCACCAGCTCGGGCTGGCTGAATGTCTCAGTGATCTGCGGTTTTTCCTCCGGCCATAGGTCATCGGGACCGTCCCAGGGGAGGCTGGAACGGGGCGGGGTGGTCGAGGCCAGTAACTGCTGGTACGCCTCGTAGGCGGCGTCGGTTATCTCGGCGACCTGCTTGAGAGTCCAGCCGATCAGGGAGTCAATCCCAAATAGGCGAAACACCGGTCACCTCCTCGTATTGACTGACCAGATCGTGCAGCAGCCGGGCGGAGTCCTTGGCTCCCCCGGCGCGGATCTCGGGGTAGTCGGCGCGGATTGCCCCCTCGTCGCCCCCGGCGTTGAGCATCTTGTAGAAGCTGGGATCGTTGACCAGGTCGGAGACGAACGGGGTCCCGGAGTGCCGGGCGAACATCTCCCGACGGCGTATTGCCGCCTCCACCTGCTCCTCGCTGGCCCGGCGCAGGTTCCCGAAGCTGGACGGCCCCAGCTCGAACTTGCTGGGAGGCCGGTGCGGGTCGCGGCCCCGTTGATGCAACCGGTCGGCCCACCGCTGAGCTGCCGTCTTGCGAGCGGCAGCCCTGGGTGACCCGGCGCGCATCTCATCGGACTCAGGGGGCCGGGAGCGGTTACGCGGCGGCTCCCCCACCCCGCCACCCACGTCGTTGTTGTCTTGCATCGGTGCTCCCGACGGGCTGCCCATCATCGGCGGGGACTGGCCCTCGGCCTCCTCGCCACCCCCTTCGGGCGCGGCCCCCTCCGGGGGGCCGCCCTGACCCTGATCCTCCGGTGGCGCTCCGCCCCCGGCCTGGGCCATCGCCTGGGCCGCCTGGCCCTGCGGGCTGGACATCTGTGCCTGACCTTCCACCATCTGGGTCTGTGCCATCATCTGGCGCAGCTGTAGGGTGGCTTCGAGATGCTGGGCCAGTTCGGGGGGATAGGGCAACTGCTCCTGATCGCACTGGTCCTGCATCTCCTTAAAGACCCGCGCCTTGGCCATGCCCTTACGCTTGGTCTCCTGGGCTTCGCGCTCCAGCTCCTCGGCGGCGTCCACCTGTAGGTTGATCGCCAGCGCCTTGTCGGAGATGGGTACCCCGGCCTGCTTGAGGCTCATTACGAAGGACCGCTCCTGAGTCTCATCGCGCAGGTTCAGCGTGGCGAAGTTGATGTCGGGGATCAGCAGCTTGGGCACCCGCACGATGCGCTGCTCGCCGGTCTCGGGGTCCTCCTCGACCACCTCGCGGTACAGCGGCACCCGTACCCCGCCTTTGAGGTCGAAATCGTAATGCTCCTGGGCCTCGGCAATTACACTCATCCGTTTCTTCATATGCCGGACAACTTTTTTCTGGAAGTCCATCATCAGTTGTTCACAGACTTCGCGGTTAATCGCCGACGACGCATAAGTGCCACCGGCTCCGGTGCCACCCATAATCAGGGCCTGCCCAATTCCCCACGCCTGCATGAGTTTGGCGTCGATACGGTCGTAGTCCTGGTCGAAGCGGGGCACTGATTCCCGCCCGAACACACTCGTGACGTTGACGCCCAGGTTGTGCACCAGCAGTTTGAAGTCGGCGGCCAGGGCGCTCTGCAAGTCATCGCGCAGATCGTCCAAATCAGACGCGCTGGGTATCCACGGCTCACCGTCGCCCATATTCTCCAGGCCCATGGTGGCCAGGATCATCGGGGAATAGAGCCGGTCGCACACCGCGTCCTCGGCGGCGTTGAGGCTCTCCTCCATCAGCAGCGTGCGGAAGGAACGCAGCAGCGGCGGGGTGCCGCGCAGGTCCCACGGGGAAGCCTTGTTGACCAGACGGGATACCAGGGCGTCGGAGATGTCCAGCCCGTCGTCCTGGGCTGCGGCCTGGATGATCTCGGGATAGTACTTCTGCAGCTGTTGGAACTCGAAGGTGCGCTCCATGCGCTCGGAGGGCCGCTCCTGAGTGTCGGGCCGCCCCCCTTGGGGGCCTGACCGCAGTACGTCAACCAGCTCCTTGACCAGCAGCTGCACCCGCTCCTGCTCAACGAACAGGCTCTTGGACACACTCACCATGTCGGGATTGAGGACTTCCTCGCTCGACCACACCCCCAGCTGCTCGTTGAAGTGGGCCAGGGTGGTCACCTCGCCCGCAACGAAGTATTCCCGCCCAATAGCGTCGGGAAGAAATTCCTCGTAATTCAATTCATCGAGGAACATCTGCGTATAGAACTTCTCGATGAGTGGGTCTTTGCTCTGGAATTCCAGGCCCGTCACGGGGAATTTGCTGTAGATGTCGATGAGTAATGGCACCAGGTCGTGGGTGGAATAGAACAATCGGCACCAGCGGCGCAGCTCGATCAGTTCCTTGGGGTCATTGACATTGAACGGAATGCCCTTGTCCATCAACGACGACAGCGGCTGGCGGATCTTAGGCAGCGCCATCTGCAGGTCCGAGGCGGTGATGATCCTGCCCCCGCCTGGGGCACCCCGTGCCGCCGCCATGCGGCGGCGGTTCATGTCGGCGGCCAGCTTGCGGTTGGCCATGTCGGTCAGCGATCCCCGACTGACCGTGTCGGCCACCTTCTTGGCCTCCAGCCGGGCCATCACCGGGTTGTGCGGCAGGGCATACCCCGCCTGCTTGAGCCGGTTGACCTCGTTCTGCCAATTGCCCCCCGCCGGGACAATGGGGCTACCCACGACCCCTCCTGATATTGCACCCGTTGCAACTAGGCACCAGATTGTCGGGATCGTTATTGAGCCGGTCCCTGTCGATATGATCTGCCTTGATGGTCGCCCAGGTCAGAGACTTGCCACACCACTCACAGGGATGCACACAGTCCAGAGATTGACACCCCAGCTTGTCCCACAGGACTACCCGATGCTCGAAAGCGTTCCCACTCAATTCCCCCTTGCCGGTCAGTGGATGCACTATGCCGACCAGGACCATGTAGCCCTTCTGCCAATTGATACTGCGACCTTGAGTAGCCCCGCGATGCTTACTGCATGTGCACCCCGGATAACACTGCTTCTTGGGCTGACCCCGCTGGGCCTGCCCACCCTTGGCCAAATCCGGTCGTTTACGTCCTTTGAGGGCAGCAGAGATTTTGGCACCCCGTGCCCTGTAAGATTCCGACAAGGCGTCTTCAGTCAGCACGAGGCTTATCCTCCACACGACGTAATTGCGCTTCGCAGTACCACCGCTCCTTCGGAGCTTCCGGATATGCAGGCTCCTCAATACGCACCCGGAACGAGGGGTAGACCGGCGTGCCCCAGTTCTTGAGATCCATCGAGATCTCCTCCACCACCCCGACCCCGTCAAACAAGGCCCCGGCGGTGCGGGCCTCGACACGATCCCCCACCTTGAACGGGATGGTGTGCATGAGGAAATCCAACAGCCGATTGGGGGAGGGGATGGGCAGCACAATCGCGCACGCCGCGCAGTACTCCCGGCCCACCGAGTCGGTGTAGGCGACGGGTTTTAACTCCCGGCAGCCCTCGCACAGTCCCGTGGTATCGGTCATCATCGGGGGGCCGGACCCATCACGAAGCGGGCACCATCACCCCGGCGTGCCCAGTCACGGGGCTGCTTTTTGAAGGTGGGCCGCCCGTCGTCCTCACCGTCACCTAGTTCCCCGAGATCGAGCAGGTTGTGGATGGCCCCCGTGCGGGGGTCGATGAGCTGGACTCCACCGTGATGGAAGGGGTTGAACTTACTGAGGAAGCCGCTAATACCCCCAGCCGCCAGTACTCCTCCAACCCCGTGCCCGCCAAGAGAGCTGCTCGGATCGGTGGGCGCTGCTGCCGCTGCTGGACCCCCACCGGAGGCAGCTCCACCCGTGCTGGCCTGAGCACCACCTACACTGCCGCCCCCATAGCCACTGCCACCACCCCCACGGTCACCGGACACGTCGGGAGTCGCACCACCGCCGGTGCGCCTGCGACTGGCCACGATCACGTCACCCTCGGCCCGCAGCGGGATCTCGCGCACCAGGAACTTCTCGGCACTGGCCTCCCGAGCCGAGCCGCCGGTGCCGATCACGTAGGAATTCCACTGCTTGCCGCAGCTGCCGCAGACCCGGAAACCGGTCGGGGTGGGGAAGGACTCCCCGCAGTCGCAGGCGAAGTGGTGATTCTGGTTGGCCAGGTATCCGTTGAGGTGCTTGTCCCAGTTCCAGCCGGGCACCTGACGCACCTTGGGGAACAGGGCCGGACCCCAGCCCGACCAGGCGGTCTTGTGGTGACCCTTGCGCTGCCGTTCGCGTTCCTGCCGATACCTGTCCGCGTACTGCTGAGCCAGATTGTCGGCCTCCGGGTAGCGACGCCGGGGGGCGTCCCAATCCACATCATCCCAGTCAGTCGCACCCCGGTGGTGGCGATGATGATGATGTCCACCAGGCATATCAAAGCTGGCGGCCTCACCCTCGTCGTAAGGGTCGGCATCGAAGCTGAAGCCTTCTGCCTGGTCCCATCTCCCCCGCTTGTGGCGGCCCGGTTCCAGCTGCGGGCGCACATAGGGCGGGCCGGACGGCTTAGAGGCGTGCTCCCAGCCATACCCCTCCTCGGGGGCGAAGATCTGATCGGGGTCCTCAGGGCGGTATTCATGCCGCCCGGCCCAACGACTACCTGTGCGTGCGTAGTACTCGTCCAGAGTTTCACCGGGCTTGGGGCCGGACCGTTTGGCCTTGGGTGCGGACCGCACCGGGGCACGCTGCCAGTCGTCGGGAGGACGCCCTCCCAGTCCGCTGAAGGGACGGGACTCTATCCGCTTACGCAGGGCCTCGGACTCCGCTGCATCGAACGCATGGCGGCGACGGGCCTGTAGGTGCGGGGCGTGGTAGCGGCGCAGCTTTTTCAGGGCGTCGGACCCCACGCCCATCTCGTTGGCGAAGGCTTCATAGTCGGCCTCTCCGCCGATCCCGAGATTGCCTTTTTCGCCCCTCTGGTGCTGCCACTTGTCCCAGAGGTTGAAGACGCTGGTGTTGGACCCGGCTTGGCGGGGCCGCACGGCCCCGCTAGCTTTTCCCCAACCACCACCTCGCCTCCAGGCCGCCCGCGACATCTGATTGGGATCGTGACCCACCGCCGCGTACCACTTGCTGTGGCTGAAGTTGGAATTGTCGGCCTTGAACATGTTGGCCATGCCCTCGGCCAGCGGCCCCTTGTGCTCGGGCGGCAGGTCCTTGATCAGGTCGGCCATCTGCCGGTAGTGCTTGCGACTCATGGCCATGGCCATCATCTGGCGAGTGATCCCGGCGTATCTCATGCTCGCCTGCATCTGCTGCGGTGGCGGCCCGCCACCACCGCCGGGTGGAGGTGCGCCCCCGCCGGGGGGACCGCCACCAGGAGGTGCCCCACCCGGTGCTCCGCCGCCACCACCACCGGCCAGCATGGCGGCCAGCGCGTCGGTGTCCCCACCGCCCCCTCCGGGGGGCGGTGCCCCGCCACCGGCACCCTGATCACCGCCACCGGGTGGCATGACGTTGATGGACCCAGGCTGAGGCATGACGTTCATCGGGTTCTGGGCCTGCTGGAGCTGCTGGGCCTTCTGCACGGTGACCAGGGCCTGCTGCAATGGCGCGATGGTGTTCTGGAAGTCCTCGGCCTTGGAATTGAGCAGCTGGGTCAGCGCGTCGTCGGCCTTCTGCAGGTAGTCGGGCTGGGCATACCGGCGGCTGGAAGAACGCTGACGTTGGCGTCGAATGTATTCATCACGAAGGAGTTGATTGCGCCTCCCCGGAGAAGTGTCATGCATGGTCTCCTGGTGGATGCGAGTCGACTCAGGATCGTAAGCCTCGGCCTCCTCGTCGGTGTAAAGATAGGGAACATCCTTGGCGTAACGGCGTGAACCGTGATGATGATGATGATGCCCCTCTGGCCACGCCGCCGACAGGAAGGGGTCGTCTTTTATCTCGTGATTGCTGTAGGGAGCAGTAAATTGGGGGTGCTCCTTGACGAACCAATCATGCTTTGGGTTTCCCGCGTACCAATTAGGATGCTTGGCGTAGCGCAGCCGGGCAGTCCTGATCGCCCGCTTGGCCTGCCAGCCCAAAAAGTAGGCCAGCCGAGGATTGCCACGGGCATACCAGTCGATGTTGACCGCCGACAGCCGGGCCAGGCCGTTGGCGTCACACCAGGCGATGTAACGGCGCAGCGCCAGCTTGTCGGTTTTTTTGAGTTTGGTCGAGGGCTTGCGGGGGTAGTGCCCGTGGTCCCAGCCGTCGGCGCGGGAACCCGCCCTGTGCTTGTGTCGGTCCCACGCATCCAGCGCTTTGTTGGTAAGTGTCCCGATGCCCAAGAAATCCTCCGGGTGGGAACCCGCACCGCCCAAGCCACTGCCACTCTCGTCCGCAGGGGACTTATGGCCGGGCAACCAGGAGGTCTCATCCCGCAGCTCATGCTCCTTGCGCAGGACCGATGTCGGGTCGCCACGGGTCCCCGGCTCTTTTCTCGGCGGCGGGTAGAAGGGGTTGCCCGTCTCCTGTTGGGTCAGTTTTTCTTCCTCGGTCATGGGCCTGGTCAGGTCATGTTTCAGGTCCGACCAGTACCCCGCCACCTTGTCCTTGCCCTTGAGCTTGGTGGACGGGATCTTGGGGTGGTGAGTGGTCATCTCGTCGCAGGCTTGGATGGCCGAGGCCAAGGCGATGTACTGAGCATCGGAGAGGTTGACGGCGTAGCGGTCCAGGCTGGACAGCCGCAGCACCGACAGGCCGTTGGCATCACACCAGTCGCGGTAGGCCGAGAAGCCGTGCCGGGCGAACAGCGTCTTGGCCGGGTCCTTGTCGTGCTTGTTGGGGGGTCCGCCCTTGACGAACAGGTCGTCCTGCTTGCCGTGGGGGTTCTGGGCCACGTCCTTCTGATAGCCCTTGAAGTCGCCCTCGGGTTTGAGCAGGCCCTCGGAGGGGTCGAAGGTGGAGTCGGTGTCCACCGTGCCGGTGAAGTCGGCATACCGGGCCGCCGTGTGGCCGGTGTCCCGGTGGTACTGCAGATAGGCTTTGTCGGCGTCGGTACTGCCCGGCTCCCGCCCGATCCACGCCTTGGCGTGGGGGTCTCCGCCCATGGCCCGGTCCACGATCTCCCGGTGCACCTGGCGCATGTAGGCGTGGTCATCGGGGTGCTGGCTGCGCTGGGCGGTGTCCCGCGCCGTCTCGAACTCCTTGATGATCGAGTGGGTGTCATTGAACCCGGCCAGCCGGGTCAGCTCATGGAAGGCCGCCGTCAGGTCGCGGCGGGACAGGATGGACTCCAAGGCGGCGGTGTGCTGGCGGTTGCCGGTCTTGTCCTCCACCTTGTGCTTGATGTAGCCGCAGTAGGCGTCGGGGTCGTCCTTGTCGGAGTTGGCCGCCGTGCAGGCGTCGAAGTCCTTGTACCCCGCGAAGGGGGCACCCTTGTAGAAGGCGGCGGTTTTCTCGGCGGCGGACAGCCGCTTGAACTCGGTCTCCAAGATGCCGTTCTTGCCGACGATGCGCCGGACCACCCCAGTCACCGGCATCAGGTGTTCGCCGATGACCTTGAAGACGCTCTGGTCGTTTTTGATCATCGCCACCCGGTCGCGGAACTCCTCCAGCGAGTCGGCCTGGAACAGGAAGGACCCCAGCTTCTCCCGCACGTCATAAACGGCGGCATTGAGGTTGTCGACGGCGGCTTGGCGGGCCAGACCCGTCTCCTGCTCGGATGCGACGGATGCCTCGAAGATCCCGAACGACATAACGACTCCCTGAATCCAGTCGGTAAAGCCCTCTGTTCTTTACTGGTCGCTGGGAACAGGAATTACCGCTTCAGGATGTCGGTCAGCGTCGGCAACTTGATCCCGGTACGGGTCTGGATGTTCTGCCGGATGTTCTCGGTCAGCTGATCGACGGTGATGGAAGCGTTGGCACGGGCGGTGGTCACCGCGCTGGCCACCACCGTCGGCAGCAGCGCCATCACCTTCTCGGCCACGATCTGACCGATCTTCTCGGCGATCTTGGTCAGCTGGTCATCCAGCCAGCTCATGACAGAGCTAGCTTTTGGGCGGGGTCAGCCATGCCTTCACCCCGCCGTGGTCAGTGCAGGTGCCCGCACCGGTCTGATCGGTCCAGTTGCCGTCCCCGCACATCGCAGTGGCCCCCTTCGGGGGCACGTTGGGATGACTGGGGTCAGGGGTGATGATGTCGGTGGGGCACACCAGGATCATCGCCGCCAGCAGGATCTTGATCATCTGTTTCCTCCTCGGTCGGTATCACGATGGGCGTGGGGGAGATGGTGCGCAGCACCCGACCAACGGGATGGTGCGTCAGAACTCGGTAGTGGCCCACCTCGCACAGGTAGCGGTAGCTCCCGGCGCGGGCGCACTGGTTCTCGATGTCGGCGAGTTCGTCATCTACTAGCTGGCGGATTTCCTCTTGTTCGGTGGGAGTCAGCATGGGCTTTCTCTTTTCAGCTACAAGAACATGGCTTGCGGATCGATGGTCTCGACGGGGATTCGAGTGGCGGCGGTTCTCTGCACTGGGTATCGCCGCTGGTAGGCGTCGCCCAGGTCGCAGACCTGAGCCACAAACGCTCGGCAGACAGCTGCCGAGTGCGCCGGGTGGAAGGTGGAGGTCTTCACCTGGGCATGATGGTGAGCACGAGTGGCCAGCTCGTAGGAGTCGTCGGTGGCATCGGCATTGGCGGCGACAAACCTGGCGGCTTCCAGGGTGACCCAGCGCCGGTCGGGACCGCTGAGTCCGGCACTCTTGGGAGGCGCAGCCGCCGGGGCCGCAGGGGCCAGCGCCCCGGTGGTCTTGGCGATCTCATCCTGGGAGAAGCCCTGCTGCTTCATGTAATTGCTCAGGGCGTCGGTGCGGCCCTGCGCAGGAGGCGGACCCCCCGCCGGGGGCGTGGCCGTGCCGCCTGCCGTGGACAGATCGCGGCCCTGCCCTCCCAGATTGATCTCCTGGCCCGCGTTGAGCGCGTTGGGGTTCTTGATCCCCGCCGCCTGAGCCAGACCCTGCCAGTTGGACCCCCAGCCGGACCGCTGCGCGATGTTGGCCAGGGTGTCACCGTGCTGGACGGTGTACTTGTCGTCAGTGATCTGGGAACCGTCGTTGTGTGCCGACGCGCCGGTGGGATCGTTGGGCTGCCCCGGCGGCGTGATGGCATCGTGCGGACTGCCACCGGGGGGTGCTCCCGGTGGAGGAGGCGCTTGTCCGGCTGCCGCGCCAGCGGCTGCGCCCGCTGGCGCTCCGGGCTGCGCGGGGGGAGGTGCCCCCGGTGGGGGGTTTCCCTGCGGGTTGGTTACCCCTTGAGCAAAGCCCTTGGCGGCTCCCAGCTCACCCTGGGCCACGGCAGCTCCCGCATTGACCGGGTTGAACGGGCTGGAGATAGCCGCCTTGCCTGCGGCCTCAGCTCCCTTGCCCACGTCCGTAGCCACCCCTGCAGCCCCACCGCCGATGGCCTTGGCCTCATCCGCGATCCCGGTGCCGACGCCCTTGAGGGTGGGCGCGTATCCCTGATCGGTCTTGCCGGGCTGGCCGATACCCAGAACGTTGCCGACCCCCTTCCCGATGGCCTGGCCGATGCCCTGCGCCCCTCCCGGCCCCGGCTGCTGGGGCTGTGGCTGGGGAGAAGGCCCGCCGGGCTGGTCGAATGAGCCACCGCCGCCCATGAAGCCCGCATTGCCGGTCCACTCCTTGTTCTGCTGCTGGGGCTGTTGCGGTGGCTGCTGGCTGGGGTCTGCGGCATAGTGCAAAGAAGCCACGATCTGAGCGCGCAGCTCGTTCAGAGAGGAGCTGCGCGTTCCCCCGGCACCCCCGGTGGGGGCCACATCACCTGGTCGCATGGAAGAACTCCCTCCTGCTCCTTGGCCCAGGCCCAGACCGGCCCCGCCGATCCCGCTAGTGCCCGGCATGGCCACCGGGGCACCGGTCCCGGAGTTGATGTCCACGGCCCCCGTCGGACCCCCGGCCCCTCCGGGGCCGAGGGCGTGCTGGCCTGTCGGGTCGGGGCCACCAACACGGCCCCGCCCCTTCCTGGGCGTGTAGTGCTGTGACCACGAGTGCTGAACCATAGCATCGACGTGTTCTTGCATATCTTTGCGGGTTTTGGGGTGATACCCACAGATGCAAGGTTCAGGGCGGGACTCGGCGGTCCTCCAGCCGGGAGGCCCGATAACATCCTCCCGGCCAGAAGCCCCCGTGAGGAGGTCGTCGCGCAGCGCGGTGAGCACACGGCGGTCAGCGTGCAGGCTGTCGGCGGTGTGCAGATAGGGCACTGCGGCGGTCAGATCCAGCCGGGCCACCGTGGCACTGGCATGGTGCAGCAGCCGGTTACACGCGGCCAGCCGGGCATCTATCGAACCGACACTGCCATCGAACCAGCTCTCGGCCCCGTCCTGGTAGCGGCGCATGGCCAACCGGAAACCAGCGTCGGTGCGCTGGCGGTCCAGCTTGCGGGCGTCACGAAACACTCCGACCACCTCCTACCTATTCAGGCGGGGTGGTCTGTTGTTTTACAGGGGCTAGGACTCAGTTTCCGGGGATTGCAGCTCGGCCATGAAGTTCATCGCCACCAGCAGCGCCCGGTCGTGCCAGTCGATGCCGCCCTTGATGTGATAGCCGTTGGGCTGGTGGTAGTAGCGCTTGAGCACCCGGCCATACTCGTCGCTGACCGGGTCCAGCTCGATGACGGTGTGGATCTTCATCGAGCAGTTCTCGCACTGCCGGATGCGGTAGCCCTTCTTGGCCCGCTTGTCGATGGCCGCGTCGTAGGGCTTCCACACGTGCTGCTCACGGCAGTACGGGTAGGGGTAGTTCTCCGGGTGGAAATGGGGGTTGTTGGGCTTGGGCGTCTTGGCCATGAGTGTCTTTCGTTGGATGGGTATGAGGGAAGGGGCTGGGGAGGACCACCCAACCCAGCCCCTTCCGGCTTCATTACGCGGAGGTGCGAGCCAACCGTGCAGCGATCTTCATCGCAGGCACCGCCGTGTCGTTGAACTCATACCGGCGGTCGGCATCCTCGATGGTCTGCGCGTGCGCGGTGACCGCCTGCAGGATGCCACCGGAGGTGGACACGCCACCCTTGATGAACATCGACAGGATGCCCTTCTGGTCATCTTCGGAGTAGGTCAGCTCTTTGCCGATCACTTCGATGGCCTTGGTCACGTCGGTGATTTCTTCACCGGAGTCCTTGGCCAACTTGTCGACGCTGGCCTGCACGTAGTCCTCGGTGAGGAACGTCTTGGTCGCATCGGTGACCTGGGACTTGATGAAGGCGGCACTGGCCTTCTTGGTGGCGTCACTCCACTGGACCACCCCGGATTCCAGCCGACCACCAACGTGACGGCGGGCGAACTTGTCGTGGGTCTGAGTCAGGCCGTTCTTGCAGACCTGGACCACGATGTAGGGCACGATCTCGAACGCGCCGGTACCCACTTCGGAGTTGCGGAAGATGATGCCCGCACTGATGACGGGCAGATCCTTGGCCGACTGGCCCGTGAACGGGCTGCGATAATCGCCCAGGAACTCCCGTGCCACCACCTGGATCTCATCGGCCTCCACCCGGATGTAGAGCTTGTCCTCGGTGAGGTCCAGGGCGCGGATGTTGGTCGCGTCCAGACCGGCCCCGGCCAGCCCTTCCACCACCGCCATGGTGGTGTCCAGGTTGTCGTTGATCCCGTAACGGTCACTCAGGATCGCCCGCACCTGCCCGGTCGTACCGGGGAAGTTGGGGTCGTTGCCCCACAGCACACGCACCAGCAGCTCCCGGCCCGACTTGGCCAACCAGTGGTTGACGTTGTGGTCGAACAGGGCCACGTCGGACTCATCGCCGTAGGCCATCTTCTTCAAATACTTGCTCGGGATTTCGAGCACGTTGGCCAGCTGCTGGTACACGGTGTTGGTGGGCCGGTACAAGCCGTTGACCTGAAAGAACCCGTCATCGGTGAGGACCGGGTCCAGCCCGCCGATGGCGAGCTTGCCTCCGCTGGCCAGCAGCGATGAGGCAGGGGCCACGAGGTCGAGCTTGTGCGCCTCGTGGGTGTTGAGAAGCGAAATCAGCCCGGTGATGTCGTCACCTGAGTAGGTGCGGTCGGGCAGCTCGCGGGTGGGTAATGTAGCTGTAGTCATTGATTAAACCTCCTGGTTTGGTTTTTACTACAGGTTCGAGTGTACACATTCTTGCGTCGGGAAGCAAGATCAGATCCCCATGACGCGATTCATCTCCTCGGCCCGTGCCGCGATGCTGGCCAGCGCCCGCAGCTGCGCCACGGTCATCTTGATCTTGGGCTGCTTGGGCACGCTGACCTCAGCCGTGCCGTCCAGGTGCAGGCTCACCCTCAAGCCGGTGAGGGGGTGGCGGTAGTCGCGGGTCACCTCGATCTCATCGATGACCTTGGGCTTGCGCGGGGCGGGTGTGGCCGGGGCCTTCTTGGCTTTGGCCCTGGTCTTCTTGCGCCGGGCAGACCGGGGAGGCTTGGTGGGCCAGTCGGTCTTGCCGTCCAGATGCACCGCATCGGGGTGGGCCTCGTAATAGGCCACGACCACCTCGGTCTTGAGCTGACCCACCGGCGACTGGTCGTAGCCGTTGAGGCTAGCCCACTCCCGGATGCGCTGGCGGTCGGCTTTGGTGCCGCCAATGCGACCCGAGGCCACTGCCCGTGCCCGGTTGGTCTTGGCTGCCCGCTCTGTGCGGTCAGCGGTATGGCCGTTGGTGGCCTCGGTCGGGATCGCGTAGTAGGTATTAACGGGATTGGGGTTGCTCATGCCGACCCCTCCTCGCGGTCGTCGTAGTCCTCATCGAAGTAGCGCCCCGTCTCCAGGGCGACATCACGGGACGCCTTGGGCTTGCCCTTGCCCAGGGACGGCACGGAGCGGGCGGTGTTGGTCCCGGCCTCGCCCAGGCGCTCCAGGTGGGTCCAGTAGGCCGACACGAAGGTCAGCTTGGGTACACGCGGCCCCTCACGGGGGCCGGTCCAGCGGATGGCGTAGTAAGCCCGTCGGTGCTGGGGGTCCTGCTGATGCCCGATGTCGTCCTGCTCGGATTCCTTCCAGGGGGACACGCGGGACTGGCGCAGCCGCGAGAGCGCCGCGCCGGTCTTCCACCCGACCTGGAAATAGGAGATGGGGGCACGCACCACCCGCTTGGGGATGCGCTTGGACACGTACTTGGGCGGCACGGCCTCGGCCTCCAGCGTGGTCGAGCACAGATAGAACAGGCTGCCGATAACCACCCCGAGCACGTCACGCATCCACTTGCGATTGCGTGTTGATGACGCGGCCTTGGTCACATCGGCCCAGTGGAAATCCTCCAGCACCGCGTCAACGGTCTCGCCGAAGGTGCGGCTCTCGTTGAACGGGAGGGTGATCGTGTTGAACTCCATCGGCAGTGCCCGGCCCAGCTCGTCAAGTGGCTCCATCACCAGGACCATCCCCAGCCCACTGGCTTCGGGGGCGCTGGTGGTCATGACGCGCTGCTCGACCTGGGGGTGGCCGTTGACCTGCACGATGCCCTCAGAGATACCGCAGGTGAGAAACCCCAGCAGGCGCATGGAGGTCTCGACCCTGCCCTTGTCGGGGTGCTCCCCGTCGCGCATCCAGGTGTCGAACACCGGGGGGTCGGCGAACACCACCAGGGGGTTGAGGTAGGGCAGGGTGCGCAGGATCTGGCCGGGAATCTTGGCCGACGTGGCCGTGCGCACCTCCTCGACAATCTCAGGGTGGATGTCGAGCACCTGCCGCCCGATCTGACGCCACTTGAGGGTGACATAGTTGACGCGCCGGATGTTCTGGCGGTGGAAGCGGGACAGCTTGGCCGCTTTGGGGTCATTGGCGTTGATGGCGTCCACCCACTTCTGCTCACCCTGGACGGCCTCCAAGATGCGCCGGGCGCTGACGATGCCTTGATTGGCAGAGTAAAAACTCATGTGTGGTCCTCGATTCGTTTGCTGTGTTTCCAGGTTAACCAGTTTCTATAGATTGAGCAAGTCCGGGACGCAGGATTACCAGCCCGGCTCAGACTCCTCCACCCGCGACGGGGAGGCCGGGGGCGGCTCCTGGGACAGCGTGTCGATGCCCAGGTCCTGGTAATTGCACAGTGGATGGTAGGGCACCCCCAGCTGCTCGAACTGGGCGCGGGTCTTGTCGCCGCGCTCCACCACCGGCATGACGGCGGTCACCTGCGCGCCGGACTCGCGGACCTTGTGGTAGGCGTCCACCAGGGACTTGCCGGTGTCGGCCACGTCGTCGGTGAGGATCACCTTGTGGTTGGGACCGATCTCGGTGCCCTCGATCCACTTGCCCAGCCCGTGGTCACTCTTGGGCTTGTCGCGCACGGTGAACCAGCCCATGTCGGGGTTGGGGTGGTGGGCCACCATGCCGTGGCTGATCACGTCGGCCCCCATGGTGGGTCCGCCCACCGCGTTGTAGTCGATACCCAGCGCCTGGGCGTGCTCCAGCATGGCCTGGGACAGGTTGTTCATGTGCTTGTTGGAGGAGAAGACGTGCTTGGGGTCCAGATAGATGTTGGTCTGCCGCCCGTCCTTGAGGGTCACCGGCTGATCGCGGTACCTACCACCGATCTCGCGTAGCGCGTCCACGGTGGGCTGCCAGTGTGGCCCCCGCTGGTGTGCGGCGGGGGCCGCTACTTTTCCCCGGCCACCGTGGTGGTGACGCAGGTGGTCCCGGTCGTCGTTATACCCGCAAGAGGGGCAATCCGGCTCGCCTTCCTCGTCCTCATAACCGCAGTTCTCACAGCGGTGGAAGCCGGGGCCATAGTCGCGGGGGTCGACAGCACTCCACGGCATCCGCTCACCAGCCGTGCGCTTCGCGGGCTGCTTGTCCTTGTGGCCGGGCAGCTCCTTGAGCACGTCCCACCCGCCCCCGTGGGGGCCGGGCCGGGCGATGGCATCATAGCCCAGGCCGGTGTCCTCGTCGTAGACGATCCTGGCATCGCCAGGACCGCCGTGGCCGGGAGGTTGGATCGCCACACTCCCCGACGGGGGACCGCCCACCATGTCGGGGTAGGTGTGCCCCAGGGCGGGGTCGCGGTTGTCGAAGTGCTCGTCGGGGTCCAGGGCGTCACCGTAGCCGCCGTAGTGATGTAGCTCAGGACCATAGGCATCCTCGAACTCACGCTGGTGCTCCCAGTCGTTCTCCTCGGGACCGTAGTCGTCGTAGTGCGGGTCCTGAAGCTCATGGCGGTGGTTGCGGCTCCGGTAGCGGTCGGCATAGGTGGCAGCGGTCATGAAACGCCGCACGGTGGGTTCGTCATAGTCCATCGGACACCTCCTACCTTTTATGGCTCCATCCTGGTGATTCTGTGCCCCCCGTTGGCGGGGAGCCGCCGCGACAGCAGCGGAGTGTTGCCCCGCAGCTTCCACTCGGCGATGTTCTCGCGGGTGCCCGGCCAGCGCCGGGCAGCCTCGGCCATCAACTGATCGGCCACCTTGCCTCCAAGACCGGGGCGCTCGAAGGTGTTGACGTTGCCGGACTGCTCGGTCCAGATGCCGTCGAAGTGCCCCTGGGGATAGGTGTTGAGTATTCCGTCGAGAGTGCCCCGCTCGTCGTAGTGCAGCAGGGTATCAATAGGGGTGCTCTCGATGGAGAACCGATGGTAGACGATCTCGCCTGGCGGGCCAAGCTGGTCGTACTGCCAGCGTTGGCCCTCCCAGGAGTAGGTGCCGTGCTGCTCGCGCAACATCCTGATGTAGGAGTCAGGCTCGGTCACGTCAGCCTCACATTCTTCGGGGGGTAGGCGATGGTGGTGTGCTCGCCGGGCTTGCGCCCCAGCTTGATGCGCACATAGACAAACTTCTCGCCCACGCTGTCGATGGTGCCGAGCTTGCCCGTGTAGCCGAAGGGGCATTCCAAGATGCGCACGCGGCGTCCCTTGGTCCAGTAGACGTTGACGCAGCGCTTGCGCTTGGCAGGGTTGTAGCCCTTGACATTGGGGTTGACCCAGCCTTCGGTGGCGGGTTCCAGTGTTGCGGTCATAGGTGGTCCTTTCCTCGATTCTTGACCTATAGCTATTATAGCATGAATGTCAAACTCCCAGGTCACACCCTAATAATTTGATAAAACTTAGCCCTTCCAGCAAACTATCCAGGGGAGTAGAAATAGGGGTACTGCGAGTTCTGCGGGTAGGGGTAGGGCGGCGCAGGGGTGTTGCTCGGCCCCCACGGCCAGTAGGCCGGGGGGCTGGGCTGACAGATCCGATGGTCAGGGTCGTAGTAGGACCCCGGATCGCAGGCCCCTGCCGGGGGCGCAAAAAAGATGGCCAGGGCCGTCAAGGCCCCGGCCATCAGCGCAGCCACGGAGGCACGCATCAGCGGCCTGCGGTCATCAGGCCAACCATCTTGCGCCCGGCATCGCTTACCCAGGCGTAGTCGTCGGCCTCATTCTCGATCCAGGCCACGTACCGCGCCTCCAGCCGGTCCCGCAACACCAGGCGTTCCGTCCAGTTGGCCAGGAACACACTGGGGTAGATCGCGCCGATCAGGCCACCGGCCACGGCTCCAATCGTGTCGGAGTCGCCGTCGGTCATCACGGCACGCCGCAGGGCACCCATCGGGTCACCCGGCAGCATGTCTGCGGCCAGCAGCGCAATCACCAGGGTGAACGGGGCACGCCAGCCACCGCCCTTGCCACCGGCTTCGGGAACCGCCAGCGACGGGTCGGAGGTCAGCGCCCACGGGTCACCCCGCAACTCAGGCAGCTTGGCCAGGGCCTTCTCGATCAGACCGTAGATCATGTCAAAGCCCGCGACCAGGTCGACCTCGTAGCCGTCCAGCCACTGTCCAACCTCGGTCAGGCCATACTCCTGCGCCGCCGACGCCAGCTCCAGCGCGTGCCAGAGCAGGTTACCGACCGTGACCTTGCTCGCCAGGATGTCCCGAAGGATCTTGACGTTGAGGATCGCGGCGGCGATACCCGTCGGGCTGCCGTGGGTGATGGCCGCACTGAACGCGGTCACGCCCACCCAGCGGTCCTCGGGCAGAAACGCCAGCGGGGTGGCCCGCATGACGGTGCCCGAGCCGTCGGAATGCGTGGAGGTGGCCTTGCGCCAGTCTCCCCCGCGCTTGAGCGCGCCCAGACTGCTCATGACCGTGATACCCGGTGCCCGGTTGTTGTCCGGGTCGTCGTAGTAGGTCAGGAACATGTCCTCAATGGCCTCTTTGACCTCCTCCTGCGAGTCGTCCCAGGACGCATCTAAGGCATCGGCCAAATACAGGGTCATCTGCGTGTCGTCGGTGATACGCAGCTTGGCGGGGACATCCGGCCCCTTGGGGTTGTCCTTGACGATGCGCGCTATCGGCGCGAACTCATGCAGGTCGCCCCAGGCGTCGCCCAGGGCCACGCCACGGATCATGTTGCTCCACGTTGTTGATGTCATCTGCATCACTCCTTTCACATACGCCTACTATAACAACGCTACAGACCTAGATATTCCCCCTGGTCACGGCGGGCGGGAATAGTCCACTCTATAGTTCGGTTAATATGGGGTGATACACGAATCGAGGAGGACCACATGAACTGGATACCCAACCAATGGAAGGGCGAACGCCTGGGTGAGCTATACGTCGGCCAGACCCCCAAGGGCTACTGGCGGGTATGGATCGCCGGGGAGATGCAGCCCGAGATCTACCGCGACAAGGCCACCGCCAAAGCCGCCGCGCAAAACAGGGCGGCATAGCGGGGAATAATCCACCCTATAGTTTCTGTTATAGTGGTTATGGAACCACAAGAAAGGACCACCAATATGACTAACTTCGGAACCTTCCGCAACCAGTACGGCAAGCTCGTGCACGACCGTGGCCCCAGCGAGGGGCAGCGGGAATGGATCGAGCGCCTGCGTGTCGAGAAGATCCTCACCCCTCGGGCCGAGGAACTGCTCGACCTCTACAACACCGACGACCTGAGCGGCCAGCACGCCCGTGAGCTGCTGGACATCCTGTTCGGTGCAAAGAGCAAGATCGTGGACCCGTCCACGCTGGGACCGCAGGACCCGACCGGCAAGCCAGCCAGCCCCAAACAGCTGAACTGGGTCAACAAGCTGGTCGGCGAGAAGGACATTCCCGACGCCGATGTCACCGCCATCCAGGGCTACCTGGACGAAGGGCTGACCGGGCGGCACGCCGGACGCATTCTCGACTACCTGTTTGACCGGCAGGACCAGGGGGCGGCTGCCCCCGCGCAGGGCTTCCTGGGCACCATCGGTGAGCAGATCACCGTGACCGGGACGCTCACCACGTTCCGCGCCATCGAGAGCAGGTTCGGACCCACGAACCTCATCGTCATCACCGATGATGAAGGCCACCAGGCCAAGGTGTTTTCCAACGCCAAGGGGTTCTGGGGCCGCAATGAGGGCGACCGGATCACCGTCACCGGGACCGTCAAGAGCCACGACGAGTTCAAGGGGTCGCAGAGCACCATGCTCTCCCGGCCCAAGGTGTCCGGTGCCCCGGACCTGGCCACGACGATCAAGGCCGAAGTGGACCAGCAGGTCGCCGACCTGGCCTAGCGGTTGCGCATCCCCCCGCCCCCGGCGGGGGGCTTGCGGAGGCACTAGCCCCCAGACTTGCCTAATCGGATGCGTCAAAACCGGCAAGAAATGTGGACATGCTGCACCGGCAAAGGCTAGATCATGACCCGTCTCCTATTCCGGCGAGTCTAGACCTGCGTGATCCGACAAATTGCCCCGGCTTCAGGGAATGAGCCGGGGCTTTTTGCTGCCTAGTGGATCGAGGTGGGGCACTTGGGCAGCGGCAGGAACGCCTGCTCGATGTCGTCGCGCTGACTAGGGTGCACCCCGAGCATGACCATCAGCTCCTCGGCGTCGGCCACCTGCTCGGCCAGGGTGTCACCCACCGCATTGGCGGCGATCACCCGGCGTGCCCCGGCCTTCTGCACATCAGACAGTCGGGTGTCCACGTCCTCGGACATGTCCATCAGCGCTCTGCCGTCTCGCACCACTTTCCTCAGCCCATTCCCGGTGTTGATGCGCACCTATCAGCCCCTATCCCGGTGGCCAGATCCGCCTCTCGGGTCGACCGAGAGGACGGGCCACGCCAGGACTATAACGGCCCTCCCGCTGCCTTCCGCGCCGACGCGCCAGCTGGTAGGACTCCAATTGCTCCCAGGACCGCCGCCCCGACCCCCGGTGGCCAGCGGCATACATCGACACAGCTCCCAGACCGCCCTGGGTCCGCTCCAGCTCCGACCCCGACTTCAGCCCGGCGATGTAGGTGGAGCCGACGGAGTGCGCGGTCAGCTGCTCGCGGTCCCAGCGGTCCAATGCCTGGTGCAGCAGGTCGGTGGTGACCACCGCGAAGGAGTCGGCGAGGTCCTTGGTGGTCACCGGCCCGAAGTCCTGCTTGATCACCTTCGGCCCGGTGGGGGTGTTCTTCTCGGACAAGAACAACAGCTCCTGCTTGAGCAACGAGGTGCCGTCGTCGTAGTAGTGGTCCTCGTAGCTGGTCACCCAGCCCAGGTTGATCGCGCTCTTGAGCCGTTCCCAGCGGATCTGGTTCTCCTTCTCGGTGAACACCACCTCCCCCACCCGGATGCCCGGAGAGAACTTAGAGCGCAGCGCGGCGATCATCCCGGCGGAGTTCCACTGGTCGAAGCTGATCTTGGAGGTGGACATGAACCGGGTCAGCGTCTCCTCCAGGTCGTTTTGTACCGAGATGTAGTCAATGGTGGCTTTACCGGACTCGGGGTCGATGGGAAAGTCCTGGGGCTTCCACACGTGCAGCAGGTCGATGATCACGTGCGGCCAGTAGGTGCCCACCTTGCACAGCAGGCAGGGACCACTGACCTGTTCTTTGGGCGGGGTGGCGCAGTGGTCGCAGGGGGCGATCTCGGTGTGCCCGATGCACAGCGCGAAGTTAGCCCCGGTGCGACCGGGGTCGCAGTGGGCACGGTAGGACAGCGCGAACTTGCCATAGCGCTGCGGGGTCAGCGGGGGTCGCCAGGTCAGCGGGGTGAAGATCCCGGCCACCTTGTCGGCGTCCAGGTAGGCCCCGATCACCGGGGCGAACTGCCCCTCGCGCTCCACCCGGAACTTGTCGGGGTTCTTCAGCCGCAGCCGGGCCATCCGCTGGTTCTCGGGCCTGGCCCCCTGCGGGGGCCACTGGATCGGGCGGGGAAACTTGGTGCCCACCAGCTCAGGTCCGCGCTCCCAGTCCAGATAGGCACCCCAGCTGGGGAGCTGGATGATCAGCATCTCGGGGTCGGCGATCTGCTCGGCCAGCGCGGCCTCCACGTCCAGGTCATCACGGGTGATCACCTCCCCGGAGTGCATCAGCACACTGCCCTCCTCGTAGAGCCGGAAGAAGAAGCCGATCTTGGAGAACGGGCTGGACGGCAGGTAGGTCAGCGCGTCCTTGCCGAACTGGTCCAGCGCGGGCTGGCCCGCCTCATAGATCTCCTCCCCGGACTTGGACGACCCGGTCTGGATGAAGTGGGCGGCCTCGTCGTAGAAGTTGGCGAACCCCGCCGCGCCACGCACCACGTCGGAGATGGTGGACAGCGCGATGGCGCGCAGGCTGGCGATCTCGTGCTCGGGGATGATGCCCGCTGACTGCAGCCGAGCCAACCGGCGCATGTCGCCCGGTGTGCGCACGGCCAGCTCATAGTCTTTGGACGAGGCGATGTGGGGCTGCAGGTAGGTGCAGTGCTCCACCATCGAGGCGATGTCGCGGAACTGATGGCGTTTGGCCTGGGCCTGGGTGGTGGCCACCACCGACAGGTAGCCGTCCTTGTCCTCGATGATGCCGTAGTGGGACTGCCAGTTGTCCAGGGAGAAAAAATACGCGATCTGCTCAGTGCCCAGCACCGCGCCGAACAGGCCCTTCCAGGCACGCCGTCCCATCACCGCCTGGACGTGCGGGAAGCGCCGGTAACCGTTGTCCTGCAGGTATTTGACCCGGTCCCAGATGTCGGGCTGCACCCCGATGGCATCCCGCGCCGAAAAGCCGAGCCGCCACTCCTCGATCACCTCGCGGTCGTAGTCGGTCATCTGGTCGGTCTCTAGGTAGGTCAGCCGCAGCAGGGTGCGCTGGCGGGGATAGAGGTCGATGCCGCAGAAGGAGGGGTGGGTGGCGAAATCGATGATGGAGTCCCAAGGCGCGGCCTTCATCATGGCTTGGCCGACTATCGCCTCGGGGGCGAACTCCTCGGCGGTCAGCCGGGCCTGTTGGCTGGCGTAGAACGGCATTTAGCTCCTTGAGGTGAAAGAAAACGAGGTTGAGGTCGGTGAGGTCGTTCCACCACCGCCACCGGGGTGATACCAGTTGTCGCCCGAAGTCGACCCTGGTGATGAGGTCGTTCCGCTCTGCATTCCGGCCCCGGAAAACCCCGACGAATAACCCGCGTTCACCCCACCGCCGCCGCCATAGCCCGCCATCATGGAGGTGGGCAGGTGCCACTGCTGGGTGAAGTAAGAGTCCAGCGCGCCCTTGGCCTTCCCGCCGTACTGCACCCCGTTGGACCCTGAGGACTCGACGTTGACCCCGTTGGGCAGGGTGCCCGCCATGTGGCCCTCCTCCCCCGCCAGGGGCTTGACCCCGATGTTGAACGCGCCCTCCTGGTAGCCCGGCTGGAAGCCGAGCTGGCGGAAGTCGCTGACGGTAGTGAAGTGGGCGTTGTTGCCGGTCATCGTGGAGTACAGATGGCTCATGAACCCCGAGCAGTCCCAGGACCGGCCCGCCTGGCCGTACCCGCCGTAGTCGTAGGGGTTACCCGACGCCTTCTGCGCGAGCTGAGTGGCCGCATCGACACCCTGTCCCTGAATGCCCCGGTTGTCGAACTTGGCGCTGGTGTCGTAGGTCGGGGTACTGCTCATGGGCTTTTGCAGGATCGGGTAGGAGGCAGGGTTGGTGATACCGGTCGTCCCGCCGCCGCCCCCACCGGACATCCCCGGCATCTGGGGTCTCGTGCCCTGGGCAATGGATCTGCCGAAGTCATGCCAGGCCGACAGCCCGGCCCCTGCCCCCGGCGGCGTGATCCCCATGGACGGCGGTTTGGGCATGGACGGCATGGAGGGCTGGGTCGTGGATGGCAGAGACGGCGTTTGAGACGTTGTCGATGACTGGCTGGCCGGAGGTTCGGACTGGCTGGCCGGTGGCGTAGTCGTGGACTCACCCATCGTCTCCGCACCGGGCTGCTCACCGTCATCATCGGCGGCGATACGGAAGGGCCACTGCTCACGCTGGGTGAGGATTCTCATATCGCAAACTTTTTGTAATAGGCATTGGCCTGGTCGAGCTGGGCCTGATTCTCCTTGGCTCCGGGGAAGGCCGAACCCTCCATCTGCTGGGACAGGTTCCCCGGATCAGCACTGCGGTCCAATGCCTGGCCCGAAGCTCCCTGACCTTTCTTTAGCTGGCTGTCATACCAGTTGAGCTGGGAGTTGAGGTCGGGCTTGACCCCCCAGATACTGTTACGGGTCTGGAAAAGCCCCACCGAGTCGTGGTCCTGCGTCGTGCCGATGTTGGGGTGCTGGCCCATCGAGGTCTCAGTATTGGCCGAAACCAGGGCCGACTTGATGTCGTTCTCCGACCACCCGTGCGCTTTGCCGAAGCCAACAATGCTCTGGGCCACCTGGTCGGCGTTGCCGTACCCATGCGCGGCGTTGGGGGCACTCTGGTCCACATCACCGGGACTCCAGTTCCCGGTGGGGCCGAAGCCGGGCTGGGGGCCGCCGCCTCCGCCTCCACTCTGGAACAGTCCCCCGCCGAGTGCTCCTCCAGCCGCACCGGCGGCACCCCCGGCGGGCTGGCCCGTGAAGCCTTCCCCTACAGCGTTGACCATGTCCTTGAAACTGCCGACGGGGCCGACCTGCTGACCCTGCGCATTGGTGCCGGTGAAGCTCTCGCCGACGGCGTGGCCGAAGTCCTTGAGGCTCTGCACCGGGCCGACGCCACCGCCGCCCCCGGCGGGGGCTTGCGGAGGAGGCGCGGGAGCAGGCTGCGAAGGGGGTTGTCCGGTGGCGGCATGACCCAGGTCGCTGAGCTGCTGACCTATCCCCACACTTTGACCGGCGGGGTTTTTCCCGGTGATGCTCTCGCCGATGGCGTGACCGACATCCTTGAGGCTGAACCCGAGCAATGAGCGGATGGCGTCGATCTCCTCACCGTCGATGAGGTTGGCGACCAGATGGCGGATGGCGGCGATGTCGTTGGCGTGACGGGCCGAAGTCTTGAACTGCTTGAGGTATTGGTTATAGAGGGCATTGCGCTGATCATTGCCGTTCGGGGTGCCGGTGAATCCCATCCCGCCGTTGACCGCCTGGCTGACGCCCTCATTGCCCCGGTCCTGAAGACGCTGGTTCAGGTTGTTCTTGTCCCAGTAGTACGCCTGGGCCATCTGCGCCCACTGCGGGTCGGCGACCTTCTCGGGATTGTTCACGAAGGTATTGGCGTCATCGACCAGGCCCTTTTGCTTGGCCCAGTTGCCGAAGTCCTGGTAATTCTCCTTGTGCGTCAGCTGCACACTGCCCCGTCCCCGGTAGTCCTGACCATTGGGAGCGGTGTCACCGGCATCGTTAGGCTCGGCGTTGTACTGCTGGTAGGTCTTGAAGCCGTCGGTCTCGGTGCCCGCCTGGGCCAACCAGGACGCCTTCTGCTCGGGAGTCTTGACCCCGGCGGCATTCCACGCCTGTTGCAACTGCTGTGTCTGCTTGGGATCGAATTGCATTTGTGCCTGGTTCCCCTGGGCGTCGACATAGGGAACGGAGTTGATCTGCTTGGCCAGGTTCGGGTCGGCCTTGACCTGGCCGCCAGGCTGGCCACCGGAATTGTCATGCTGCCAGGGGAAATGGAAGCTGCTGCCGCCGCCGCCTGTCTGCGGGTTGGGACCGAAGTCAGCGGTGCCTTGGTCCCCGCCACCGCCTTGGCCGCCACCCTGGCCGCCGCCACCGGACTGGAACAGACCCTGGCTATTATCCAAACTGCCACCACCCGCAGGCTTGCCCGTGAAGCCCTCCCCGATGGCACTACCCATGTCCTTGAAGCTCTGCAGGGGGCCGACCTGCTGCCCTTGCGCATTGGTGCCGGTGAAGCTCTCCCCCACGCCGTGCATGAAATCCTTGAGGCTCTGCACCGGGCCGACGCCCCCTCCGCTAGACGGAGAGCCACCGAGTACCCCACCGAGAGCACCCGACGCGGGACCTCCCCCAGCCGATGAACTACCACCTAGTGCCCCGCCGACCGCACCAGATGAACCGTCGTCCCCTGAAGATCCGCCCAGTACTCCCCCGGCTGCACCGGACACGGGTCCACCGAGCAACCCTTTAAGTGCATCCCCTATACCGGCTCCGACCAGCTGCCGGATAGCGGCGATGTCCTCACCGTCGACAGGGTGGGCGACCAGCTGCCGGATGGCGGCGATGTCCTCGGCATCGGGGCTGGCCATCCGCCGAATGGCGGCCACCTCGCTGGCGTACCTGGTGCTCATGACCCGTCTCCTTAGTACCCGTGCCCGTGGCCGACAAAGTTGGGACCGGCGTTGGGGTCACCCTGACCGCCATGACCGGTGGTGTCCTGGCCGCCGTACCCATAGGTCTTGGAGGTGTAGTCCATGAATGCCGCCATCTGGGCGTGCGGGTCCATGAACTGCCCGCCGCTGATGTTGTGCGCGTTGAAGGTGGATGGGATGAACTGCAACAGACCCATCGAAGGGTGCCCGGCCACGGCGTTGGAGTCACCGTTTTTGCTGCCGTCCGCATTAGGGTTGCCCGACGACTCGGTCTTGATCTGCTTCATCATGGCGTTTTCCCAGTTCGTCGCGCCCTGCTGGGTGGTGATCCCATACTGCGGGCCGTACTGCTGGATGGTTTGCCGCACCGAGTCCCGCCAGCGCTCGACGCCTTCACCCTGCGGCTCGGGGCCGGTGTACTGGGTGGCACCCCCACCGGAGGTACCCCCACCCATCGAAGTGGCACCGGGCATGGTGCTCCCGCCGCCGCCACCTCCTCCACCGCCTTCTCCCCCGCCGCCGCCACCGCCCCCGGCTCCGCCACCGCCGCCTCCACCTTCTTGAGCGGCACCGCCTGGGTAGTACTTGGCCAGGGCATTGCCCGCCAGCGCCCCCGCTGCCGGTGTCCACTGCTCGGCGGGACCACCAGAATGCGGGTGTAACCGGGCCAGCTCGACACCGCCCGCACCCTCCTGGCTCGGACTCACCTGGGGAAGACCGGGGGTTGCACCACCACCCGATGCACCGGGCATCGAGGGCATACCGGGCATCTTGGGTAGCGACGGCATCCCTGGCTGCTGACCGGGCTGCTGCGCGCCGGGAGTCGAAGTAGACCCCGGACCAGCCGGTTCGCTGATCTGCTTCATCATCGCCGCCTGACCGGGCGGCTGAGTCGATCCTGGCTGAGACGGCATCCCCGGTGTCTTGGGCATACCGGGCTGCTGGCCGGGCTGGGGCGGCATCGCCGGTGTCTTGGGCATCCCCGCTGGCTGGGCGGGCTGAGCAGGCTGGGCGGGCGTGGTGGGCGCACCCGGTGTGGTCGTCGCAGGCGTGGTCGTCGGATCATCAGGGGCCGCGATCCGAAACGCAAACTGCTCGGACTGTCTGAGGATTTTGATGACGTACCTCCTACCCTTTAGGCCCCCGCCGGGGGGCAATCACAGCCCGTCCTCGTGTCGGCCCCCCTGGCCGGGCGGCTCCTTAGTGATCCCGTGCTCGCGCAACAACCGGTCAGCCTCGGCCAACCGGGCCTCGATGGTGTCGAAATTCTTCTGCACCTGGGAGATGTAGTCGGCGTCCAGTCCGATGCTGGAGCGGTCGGTACCGGTCTGGGTGGCGATCTCGGCATCCTCCCGACGGCGCTGGTAGATGGAGGTGATAGAGCCAACCACCGACACAATGATCCCGCCGATCAGGGTGGCCAGCTCAATGATGGTACGGCTGTCGAGGTTATTCATGACCGGCCCGCCTTCTCGGTGAGCTTGCGGCGCAGGTCCTCGGTCAACCGGTTGGCCTGACAACGCAGATCAACACTGGTCCAGACCAAGCCGATGATCATCCCACCGACCAAGACGGCCACCTGCAGGTCCTCGGCGGTCAGGATCAGGGCAATCCAGAACACCCCTGCCGCACAGACGGCGGGCACCAGACACCAGGACTCCAGCAGGAAGCAATCGCGGACATCGGCCTTGCGGCGAAACCACTTGGTGCCGCTAACAACCCCCACCAGCGCCCCCAAGGCACCCAACCCCACCGCTACCGCCATCATGTCGGCCACATCTTGGTTCAGCGCACGGTGAGCGTGCCCGACCATCGACAGATGGAAAGGCAATAGGATAGCGATGATCAACAGCGCGATCAGCATCCAGACGTACAGTGGGTGGTGGTCAATCCGGCGGTTTTGCAGGCGCAGAGGCATCCGGGCCTCCTTTCGTGGGCGGTCGCCAATCGGGAATGAAATACACGACCAGCGGGGTGAAGGCGGCGATCAGAACGGCCACAATGTCGCGGACTGTGCCGCTGTGGATGAAACCCAGGCCATCGATGAAGACCAGCACGGTGAGCACCATGCCGATGGCGGTGATGACGGCCATCCAGCGCCGGGGAAGCTGCAGCCGCCGCCGCGCAGGCGCGGCGGCCTCCTGTTGGGGGATCGGCTCTGGCGGTGGGTAATTCGAGCCATAGACCGGCGGCGGTTGCGGAGTGGGTAGCCGGGGCAGGGGCATGTCCGGCGAATGGGGGTCGAACGGAATCCCCGGCGCAGGGTCAGGCTCGGGCGGGGGGTTGAGCTGGTCCTGCCAGGCCCCGGCGGTCAGGTGCCCGGAGAGCTGTTCCTTCTTGCGGCGACGCGGCCACAGGAAGTTCACGGGGTGCTCATTAAATTTGACGCCACACACACGCCCCCGGTCAGCCCGCAGATTGCGTCGCTGGCGTTGTTGGCACACAGGGTGGAGTTGTTGACGTAACAGGTCAGCACGGGCTTAGGCGGTGGCTCACGCTCCGGACGGCCATGCTCGGCCACGTAATCCAGCAGCTCGGTGGCCAGCTCAGCGTCCTCCTGGCGGTCGGGGTAGCGTGGATCGCCGCGTGCCCCGGCTACCTCGCGCAGCAACGCCAGATGCGCGGAGTCCCCGGCCAGCGCCAGCACCAGCGTCATGATCACGTGGGTATTGCCGTCGATGAAGTCGATGCGGCGCTGCATGGTCACGGCCCCGCCCTGCTCGGAACCCAGGTGCCGGAACGGGGAGATCGAGGCCGCCCGATCCTGGGCCAAAACCTGTAGCCAGTTGTAAATGTCGTGCTGTTGGTCCTCGGTCAAGGCCATCAGGAAGCCCTCCTTGTCCTCCCCCGGCGGGGGCGTGGTGGGTGTGGGTGCCTCTTGGATCAGCTGGAGTAGCTGCTCGCCCATGGCCAGGCAGCGGTTGTAGCGGGCAGTACGGTCATCCAATCCGGTGGTGCCGCCATTGATGGCTACGGTCACCCCCCGGATGTCCCCCGCGTCGGCCATCTGGTTGATCGTGGCCCTGGCCACCAGGAAGTACCAGACCACACCGAGGAAGCCATACTTGGGCGTCTCCAGCTCGGTGGGGTTGTCCACGAAGTAGGTAGCGGTCGGCACGTAGCCCTGGGCATGGCTCCAGCGGGATAGCGCCGAATAGTTGTCTTTCCCGGTGATCTGCAGCGGACCACGTCCCATATAGCGCTCGCCGTCACCGGGGTTGTTGTTCCCCATCCGACCCTGGTAGGTAAGTTGCTGGGCGGTTGGACCCCAAAGCTCTCTGAACCAGCGAAGCCCGCCCGATTCGTGCCCTACCTGCGCTAATAGCATGGCCGCCCGCTTGACGGTGGTGCATTGAGCACGCACCAGACATTCGCTGACGTAGGGCAACAGCTCCGTGAACCGGTCGGAGGACACCGTGGTCGGGGTCATCGCCTGGATCAGGATGTCCAGCGGGGTAGCCGCAGGCGGGGTCACCACCGGACTGGCGCTGGCCCAGGCATACGCCTTGGGCGGGATCAGGGTGCAGGCTTGGTCCCAGGAGATCCACCCCTCGAAGGGGCGGTAGCCGGGATCGCCGACATACACCGCCCGCGCCCCGTCGGTGTCATACCCCATGTAGGTCACGTAGTGCATCACCGTGCCCCCGGCGGGGTACTGCAGGCGCTGGCTGCCCTTCACCGGCTGCGGGCGGTTAAAAACCGGGGAGACCCAGTTGACCACCAGGCCCCATCCCGCATCGATACTGCGAATGAGGTGACCCCACAACGCATCTCGCTGTGCCTGGCTGGGCGGGTCGTTGGGCAGCCAGACGGCGGCATAGGCAGCCTGCGGCGCACGGTGCCGCAGGCTGCGGTCTGTGATCCAGCCGATGTGATCGGTCCCGTTGATCGTGGTCTGGATCTCACGGGCCAGTTCGGCCTCGGGAACGAAGATGCCCTTGGCGTTGAGCACGATCTGGGCCGACGCCGGGCCGCACCACCAGCCGGTCTCCTGCGGGGTGATGTTTTTGTCCCAGTTCAGTACCTTTTCCATGGCTACTCCTGCCAGTAGTCGTACTGCTCGGATTGGGCTAAACTGAGCAAATGCCCTGCTCTATCGAAGACTGTGCCGCCGAAGTCGTGGCCCGAGGATGGTGCAAGGCCCACTACCTTCGCTGGCAGCGACATGGTGACCCCCTTGCTGGCAGACGAAAACAAAGCCCAACCGGACTGACCGAGGCCGAAGCGTTCTCCCAATTCATGCCCGGTGAACCCCCCACAGAAGGGTGCTGGGATTGGGTAGGTGCAACCAGTCGTGGTTACGGACATTTCGGGGTCAATGGCCGGGACATCAAAGCGCACCAGGCCGCCTACCGCATCTACCACGGTTCTATCCCGCCCGGACGCCATGTCTTGCACTCCTGCGACCGCCCCATCTGCGTTCAGCCCGCACATCTGAGCCTGGGGAATCACGCAGAAAACATGAAGGAGGCCGCCGACCGCAGGCGCATGTCGGCGGGGGAAGATAGATGGTCGGCCAAACTCACCGACGAGGCGGTGCAAGAGATTCGACTTCGCCATACCGCAGGAGAGTCCTTGACGGCCTTGGCCGCCGAGTACGGCGTTCACCCCCAAACCGTCCGAGATGTTGTCAACCGCAAGACCTGGCGTCATCTGTAACGCTCCTGCATCGAGAGGATTCCGGCGCGCTTACGCACAGTGGTGGCCACCCCCCCGTCGGGGGGCTTGGAGAAGCGGTCGGGATGCGCCGGA
>Ga0123356_10000630_pt1 | contig 38921 bp, 41 predicted proteins | sample TergutEmb28metaG_2_FD_92546 | JGI IMG/M metagenome (GOLD analysis project Ga0123356, IMG submission 92546) | Embiratermes neotenicus P3 segment gut microbial communities from Petit-Saut dam, French Guiana - Emb289 P3 | ecosystem: Host-associated > Arthropoda: Insects > Digestive system > Gut ...
CAAAACTAATGGGACACCAAGGATAATCATCTGAGCAAAACCAGAAACCAAAATGATCGCAATGATATTGTCCTCGCCAAGCACATGATGTTGTCCGCCAACGTTGAGATACACTGCAAAGACGTAGATAAGAACGACCAAGATTATTGGAATTATAATACCGCCGAATATGTCTGCCAATTTAAATTTGTTTTCTGACATTATTCATTCCTTAAACTTAACTCTATCACTGCAGCATATTTATAAGCTTAATGCTTGTATGGGCAGTTTGTCAACAGTTCCAATACAAAAAAGGAATAAATACCACATCATAAACGGCAATATAGACAGACTTTAAACAATTATTTATCCCCATAATTTAAATTCACAAAAACATAACATCTGCTCACAAAATATTGTAAAAACAAAAAATTTCTAAACAAGTTACGTCTTGTTAAACAACCAAACAACAACCATTCAGATAAGGAGAGTTTAACCCAATTATGTATGAAGACATAGCGGACTTGGAGATGTCCACCAGAGTTATGCCATTAGACTCTATAGGGTTGTCGGTTCTATGACAATAAATTTCAAATACCGGCCTTCTTTTACATAAAACAATAGGTGTATATTAACAATGGGTAACGATTACTTTACCAAAAAACTTGAACCGATTAAAGTTACCAAGCAAAAACCGATTTCTCAATTATTAAAAGAAATGAGCAGAACTGCCTATCAGGGCCGCAAGCTAGGTGAAGCAGTCGATGTCTGGGAGAATATGCTTAGAGAAAAAGATTTAGTTATTGCCTTGGGATTTGCGGGTTCCATGTCTACAGCTGGGCAGTGGACAATCATCAACTGGCTTATGGAGAACCATTTCATAGACGTTTTGATCTCAACAGGAGCAAACGTATCAGAGGACATTGTAGATGCAATGGGGTTGGGTTATTGGCAGGGCAGCCATGTGGTTAACGATGAGGAGCTCCTAGACGCAGATGTCAACCGCTACTACGATGTCTTTGGTAAAGAAACTGATTATCGTGAGATGGAGGATTTAGTCACCGACTATGTCATGACCTGCAGTCAAGAGCACCAATACACTTCTGCAGAGTTTCTCCACGGACTGGGCCAATTCTTAAATAAGAAAAACATTCCTGCAATCAGCGCAGTTGCAGCCGCCAATGGCATTCCAATCTTTAGCCCAGCCATGGTCGACAGCGCATATGGCGAAACTTTTCTGCTCGCCAAAAACAAAGGCCACCACGTACACATAGACAGCGTCAAAGAATTCGACCAATTTGTGCAAATCGGAACAAAAACCAAAGAAGTCGGTGTCATCTACATCGGCGGCGGCGTCCCCAAAGACATCACACAACTCATCGCCATATCAGTCTCACCCATGACTGAGGACCAAGGCGTCAAAGGCCGACAAGGCGGATTGCGCAAATCCCTCCAAGAATACTACTACCCCCACAAATACGCCATCCAAATCACCACAGACTCACCCCAATGGGGCGGACTTAGCGGATGTACCTTAGAGGAGGCCATCAGCTGGGGCAAAATCAACAATCAAGCTGGGACCCGCGCAGTATGCTACTGCGACGCAACCATCGCATTACCACTCATAGCTCACGCCTTAGCTGAACGCGTACCTGAGAAACGAAAAGGCCCAGACATGAGCTGGATTTTCAAAGATATGCCAAAAGCATAACCCATCTTTTTTGGGAGCTTCTATTTAGAAAAAAATAGGCAAATATCTGTTTGGCAATTACCTGCTAAGCATATGCCATGCGTTAATATCTGAAGTCACATATACTCGGAGTGCTTCTACCTATGCACCCATACGGTATTGATCATTTTCTTTCGGGGGTTTATTTGGTTTTAGTTTGTATTAAAATTAATGAATTTTTTGTAAGTTATGCGTTTTTCAAAATGAGGCGCAGTTTGGCTTTTAATCGGCAATCATTTCTATTTGACAGCATTGACCAATAGTTATGGATCATCAAAAATCAGGTTACTAGGCGTTAATGTAGCATCAACCCATATGGACAAAATTGAGTTGCTAGTAGAATTTATAAGATTTATTAGTTTATAAATCGAACATATACCAAGTCTAATGCCTGTTGGAGCCATGTGTTTGCAAAACGATCCTGCATTAAAACAGAAAATTCTTGAAGCCAATGTTGTTGTTCATCGACAAGAAGCCAAATACTATGAACGTCTTCATCCTGAGGTTTACAGTAGAAAAGAGCAGAAACGAATAGTCTCTAGACTCAAAGAAGTTGATCAAATACTTAGAGGGAAAGACAAAAAAAGTGCTTTGGATGTGGGTGCGGGAACTGGTAACTTGACAGGTAAGCTGTTGCAGTTGGGCTATGATGTGACAGCTGTAGATATTTCAGCAGAAATGGGCAACATCCTAAAAAAGAAGTATAGTGCCTATTTGGGCAACAGTTTAACGGTGATTAATTCGCCTGTGGAGGAGCTAGATTTTGAGCGGGGACGGTTTGATTTGGTCACCAGCTACTCGGTGTTACATCATCTACCCGACTACATTGGCGCACTCCAAACTCTTGTAGAATTGCTCAAAAAAGGTGGTGTAATCTATATTGATCATGAAGCCTCACCGTTCTACTGGACAAACGAACATAGTATGATGGCGGGGATAATCAAGGGTCTTTATTTGCATTCTAACCCAGTGATTAATAGTCTATACTTTCAAGTTACTGGCTTGAGGGTTCCTATGATAGACTACACACTCTCAGATTACTGGTTCAAAAAAGACCACGCTCTAAACCACAAAGACATAGAAACTGTGTTTAAGCGAGCGCATTTTACCTACTATAAGCGTATAGATTACTACCAGAACGCAACCTGGATCCCCAATCCCCTATTCTATCCCTATCGGCTAGTCTGTAAACCCGAAATGAGCTATTGGATAGCTAAAAAATAACAGTTTTAGCGAGTTTGAGTTCCTTCGGGGTTTTGATAAAAAGGATAAAAGGAGAGTTATTTGTGTTTGAGTGCTGCGGCGATGGCGATGGTAGCAACGACTAGAAGTATAATTGCTATTGAGTAGAACCAGCTAAGGGTGGATGCGAACCATGCACCGCCCACGGCCATTGCAATAAGTCCTATGGCGATGGTGCTAAAGCCGTCGCGTTCATGTTGTATGGGTTGGCCCATGCGTATGGCGCCTAGGGCAAGTAACCATAGGCCGCATAGCACAAACACCATCGGGGGGATCAGAGTCCAGTTGATGATGCCCGCAACGCAGAGCAGTATGGCGGCTGTGATGGCAATGAGAAAGGCGCCGATGGTTAGTACTGTGCGTTTGTGCTCGGTACTCATGGTTTTTGTTTCCTAGCTGATTTTTTGTCCGCATTCGGGGCAGAATTTGCTGTTTAGGGGGATGGATTTACCGCAGTTTGTACAGGTCATTGTTTGTTGGTTTGGGGGAGTGAGGTTGGTTCCACAGCTGGGACAAAATTTGCTGGTTTCGGGTACTTTTTCTCCGCATTTGGGGCAGATAACTAGGGTTGCTTGGGGTACGGCTTGTGGTGCTGCTTGGGGGGCATTTTGTTGGTTCATGATTTGGGGGATAAGGACCATACCTGCACCCATTGCTCCTGAGCCGCCGCCTTTGCCTAAAGATTCTGCTGAGCTTTTTAGGGTTTCCATGCGCAGTACATCACCAGCTGAAGTGTTGCCAGTTTTGAGCCAGAAGAGGCGTTCGCGGTATTCGGGTGTGGTGTCGATGCCCTCAAAGCGAAGGTCAGTTAGTTCGATACCGACGCGTTTGAAGTAGTCGATTAATGTGTTTTTGACGATAAGGGAGGTTTCAGTTAGGCGGGTAAATACGGATACGAGGTCGTAGTGGCTTAGTTCGGTTATTATTTTTTCGTTGAGATAGCCGCGTAAAAAGTTGTTGACGCTATCGGTGGTGTAGGCTTTTTGGCCTCCGATAACTTCGTTGACAAACAGGGTGGGGTCAGCTATTTTGAACCAGAATTGTCCATATACTTGGAGGGGTGCAAGTTCGGTTGTTTGAGCACGGGTGCCCCATTTGCCGGCAAAGATTTTGGTGCTGATGAACAGAACTGTTGCTTTGAAGGGTTTGTTGCCGCCAAAGCCTGCTAGTCGGGTTAGTAGTCCGGTGATTAGGGGTAGGTTTAGGGTGGTTAGGGTGTGGCGGCCGGCTTGGAATACGTCGTAGGCTTTGCCGTCGCGGAAGAATACGGCCATTTCGTATTCGTGGACGATGAGTTGGGCGCCCCAGGTTATGTCTTCGTTGGGGTAGCGCCAGACGATATCATCGGCGCCGGCGTTTGGCCATTGGATAACTTGTGGCATTATGCATGCACTCCTGTGATGGTTTCTTTGCGTTTATCAAACGCGTCTTCGAGTAATTCGAATTTGTCGGTTATGGTTTGGATTTTGTCTTTGATGTTTGTGTAGTCGCCGCCTAAGAGTTGAGTTTTTATGGTGTCGATTTGGTCGGTTAGGGTGTTGACGTTTTCTACGAGTTGGGTGTCGTAGGCTATCACGCGGTCGAGGTTTTCTTCTTTGATTTTGACTATGTCAAAAAATCCTGCGTAGCCGTATGAGGCGTGGTTGATTTTTTCGGTTATTCGATCCATCTTTGCGCTCAGGCGGTCGATGTCGGTTAGTGCGTCTATGTAGCGTTTATCTGCGATTCTTTGTGCTATCGCTCTGATGTTGTCTTTGCCTTTGGATAGTTTGAGGACGAGGTGAGTTCGGATTAGTTTATCGGATTCTCTTCGGAGTTCTTTTTCTTTGTAGCCGCGGAAACCGGGAAGAGCGGCTGCTATGCGTTCTGTTAGGCCCATTTGGCTTTTTGCTTGGGCATAAACATCTTTATTTTCGCTCGTTTTCGCTTTCCTCCTATTTTTTCACTTCGTTATAAAAAACGCTGGCTTTTAAAGGTTAGCTAGAACTTGCGGTTGGGGATGTCGCCTTTTAGGACCATGCCTTTTGCGCCGTCGATGATTATTTGGTAGATGTTGCCTTTGTATTCATATTTGATGAACCATACAGGGGCGTGGAGGTATACCATTTGTTTGAGGGTTAGAGTAGTTGTGGCTTCGATGATGCGGTCGACGTCTTGTTGGAGTAGGAATCGGTTGTGGGTATCGATTTGTTGTTGTGCTGCTGTTAGGGCTTGGTCTCGTTCCATTTCGCTGTTTAATAGTTTGGCAGAGCCTTCTATTTTGCGGAAGTCGTAGGGTACTTTACCTTCTAGGGGGATGTCGTAGGCGCGGGTTGGGAAGTCTGAGGCGTGTCTGGCTAGTACTAGCCAGTTGTATTGTTTTTTGAGGTCGCCTTCTTTGACTATTGGGGGGGCGATGCGTTCAAAGATGCCTTTGTATTTGGTTGAGGCTTCTACTGATACGATCCAAAATGGCAGGTAGGTGAGGTTTTTTTCGAGGATTTTTGATTTTTTGGCCAGGTCGTTGGGTTTCATGAAGCCTGAGCGCATCCAGTCGCGGATAAAGTTCTCCATTTGTTCGGGGCTGTAGCGGTTGGGGAGAACGGAGTGTTCAAAGGTGAAGGCTTTTCCGGTTTCTATGACGGTTGTAAAGCCGCAGTATTTGCAGGTGGCTATGATTTCGCCGGGTTTGAATTCTATGGGTGCGCCGCAGTGTGAGCAACTGATGTTTTGAGCTATGGCCATGGGGTTTGCCTTCAATTTAGTTGTTTTTCTCGTTTGAGGATTTCTCGAGCGACGATGATACCTGAGGCGGAGGCTTGGATTAGGCCGCGGGTGACGCCTGCGCCGTCGCCTATGGTGAACATGTTTTGGATGCGGCTTTCTAGGGCATAGTTTAGTTGGAGATGGGAGGAGTAGAATTTGACCTCTACGCCGTAGAGGAGGGTTTCAGGTGATGCGACTCCGGGGACGATTTTGTCGAGTGCTTGAAGCATTTCTCGGATGTCGGTTATGTAGCGGTAGGGTAGAACAAAGCTGAGGTCGCCGGGGGTTGCGTTTTTGAGGGTGGGTGTGACGATGCTGTGGTTTATGCGTTGGGGGGTGCTGCGTCTGCCGTGGTTGAGGTCGCCTAGGCGTTGGACCATGACGCCGCCGCTTAGTAGGTTGCTTAGGCGTGCGATGTATTTGCCGTATGCGATGGGTTCTTTGAAGGGTTCGGTGAATTGTGTGCTGACAAGGATTGCAAAGTTTGTGTTGGCGGTTTTGGTTTCTGCTTGGCTACCTCCGTTGACTGTTAGGACGCCGTCGTAGGATTCGGTTGTGACTTCACCGTAGGGTGAGACGCAGAAGGTGCGGACTTGGTCGTCAAAGGATCGGGAGTAGTAGATTAGTTTTGGTTCGTAGAGGATTTTGGTGAGTTTTTCCATAACTGAGGCGTGTAGTTCGACTCTGACGCCGATGTCTACGGGGTTGTTGACGGTTTTTAGGCCGCGGATTTGTGCTTCGGTTTGGAGCCATTCAGCGCCGCTTCTGCCGGGAGCGATTATTACGTATTTTGCTAGAATTTTTTCGCCGGTGGCGGTTTCGATGCCTTGGATGGTTTGGTTTTCGGCGATGAGGCCTTTTACGTCGGTTTTGGGCATGAAGGTTATTTTGTTGTTGAGGTGGTCGCGCATGCGTTTGAGTGTTTCTAGGCAACGGTCGGTGCCCATGTGGCGGACTTCTTGTTTGATTAGTTTTAGGCCTGCTAGAGATACTTGGCGTTCGATTTCGTCGACTTGCTCGTTGTGGCCTCCGTAGACTTCTTTGCTGGCGCCAAATTTGAGGTAGATTTCGTCGCAGTATTTGACGAGATCTTGTAATTCTTTGGTGGAGACATATTGGTTTAGCCATCCGCCGACTTCGGTGGATAGGGTGAGTTTGCCATCGCTGTAGGCGCCTGAGCCGCCCCAGCCTGAGAGGACTGCGCAGGGTTCGCAGTGAACGCATTCAAAGCCTCGTTTTGAGGGGCATTTGCGTTTGTCTATGTCTGTGCCTCTGTCAATGACAAGGACGTTGAGGTTTGTGTGTTCGGTTAGTTCTAGTGCTGAGAAGATGCCTGCGGGGCCTGCGCCCACGATGATTACGTCATATTTCAAAGGATGATTTCCCTCTGGAATCCAAAAGTAGATACCATATGTGACATATAATGTTAGCTGTTAGGGAGGGTTTGATTGGTGTGGCGCGTCTATTGGAAAAGTGTTTGTAGAGGTATGTCTTACAAACATTTAACTGTTATCGTGGTTGGATAAGGATAGTACATCTGAGGGAGATGTTTGCAGAGGTATATCTACCAAACGTTTAATACCTTCAAACATTTAATACCTAAAACATATCTATTAGTACAGGAGAGTTATGATTAAAGATAAAGACACCGAAGGCACGGACGGACTAATCAGCGACTTCAACCGATTCTACATACTCACCATACTCTACGAAGGACCCACCCACGGCTACAACATCATAAACAAATTCAAAAACCAAGTCAAAAAAGAAATCAGCCCAAGTCTCGTCTACCCTTTCCTCCAAGGACTCGAAGAAAAAGGCTACGTCAAACACACCGCCAAAATGGTAGGGGAAAAAAGACGCAAAAACTTTGAGTTAACCGAGGCAGGCAGAGAATTCTGCACCAGCCTCTTCAAACGCTTCACAGAACTACTCTCAAGCGCCTTTGAACCCAGCCTCCAAACCTGCACTCACTGCAACTGCAAAATCTACAAAAACACCCACCAAGAAACCATCAACAGCGTGGAAACAACATTCTGCTGCACCCACTGCGCCCAAGCATACAAACAAACAAAACCACCAAACACACAACCAACATAAAACACATCCACGCCCCTTATTTTCTATCTATCACAAACAACAACCAAAAACACAGCTACCACCACAAACAAAGAAACAACAACACCCCTCAGAAAAGAAGAAGGGTAAAGTATCCGACGACTCGACACTAATCCTTAATGGCTTCAATAAAGCTCATGACATTCCAAAGCTTAACCCTTGTATAGGGCGGCATGTTGGGATCTTGGAGAATCTCATCCAACAAAGCAACAGCATTTGAAGCCTTCACAGCCGGCGTATACTCACTACTTTGCAGGGCATTCATAGCATCTTTGGCGCTTCGACGTATATTACGCGGCGTCGTACTATCTTCAGAAACTTCACCAAGCACCATCAACGCCTGCTTAATCTTTGCTTCATATTCTTCTGATTTCTTCTTACGCACCATAAAATGGTTCTCCCCGTTTTACTGTATCTTGGCAGTAATCAAGCTATATATGTATTTATACGTATTTACCTTTGGGGTTAAACATGCAACAAGACAAAGAAGACAACCCAATCAAGCGTATGGCAGAACTATTACGGCAGGGCGCCACCCTAACCGATCTCTCCTGCCCCGCCTGCGCATCACCACTATTTCGACTAAAAGACCACACCCTCTGGTGTGCAAAAGACGAAAAAAAAGTAGTCATAATCCGAGAAGGCCAAGAACCACCCAAACAAACCACACCAACACAAAACAACACCACCGCCTACGACAAACTAGAAACAACCCTTATGACCAAAATCACCGACATACAAAACAAAATCGAAACAAGCCAAGACATAGATGAACTACAAAAACTCACCATAACACTAACCGAACTACTAAACAGCGTTGAAAAAATCAAAAAAATGAAGGCTTAAACACCACTTGACACTTGGCCACTACAACAATTTTCCACCAAATATCCACCACACCGAAAATCACCAAACCACAACCACAAACCGACAACTACAACAACAATTAATCCAATTTTTAAGCAAAACAAACCAAAAAAAATTCAGTTTCGAAGAAGTCACCATCCCCACAATACCAAACAGCACAATTATCTTTGAAATTGGAATAGCAGAAACAGACGGATTTACATACCTCAATGAAGAACAAACCAAAAAAACACAAGAACACATCTCAAAAACACAAACCCAACTACTAGATTTCTTCTGCGCAATACGCTACTACAAAAACAACAACCAAAAACAACAAGCCCTAAAATTTGACTACTATATGCTACGAACAATATTTGGAAAAAATACCTTTGAACTACAAATCCACCACGAAAGAGGCCCCCGCCACCTCTCACCACAAGATTTAACACATTTTTTAATAAATAACCTCAACAACAACTCAAAGCGCAAAATTCTCAAAGAAACCCAATAAACTAACAACAGACGTGCGCCATTTTTGCTTCTTTAGCCGAAAGCTATATTTTTTACCCAACCGAGACATGGAAGGAAATTTAGAGTAACTAGGAAGCTCACTAAATGTTACCGATCGAAGTATCTGGATTAAAAAAATACTATGGCAACCTCAAAGCCGTAGACGGTATCTCCTTCACAGTTAACAAAGGAGAAGTCTTCGGATTATTAGGGCCCAATGGCGCAGGCAAAACAACCACCATTGAAATCATGGAAGGCCTGCGCGAACGAGACGCGGGAGACGTTAAAATCTTAGGATTTGACCCCTGGAAAAACGGATATGAACTACACAAAAAAATCGGCGTCATCCCCCAAAACTTCACCTTCTTTGAAAAAACCTCACCCCGAGAAGCCATAAACTACTACGCCGACCTCTTCAACGTTAAAGTAGATGCTGACGCTATTTTACGAGAGGTACTCCTTGAAGACATGGCTAAACACAACTTTGAAAGCCTAAGCGGAGGACAAAAACAAAAAACAGGTTTAGCCCTCTCACTTGTAAATCAACCCGAATTGCTTTTCCTCGACGAACCCACCACAGGCCTAGATCCCAACGCACGCCGAGCCATCTGGGAAGTCATTCGTGGACTAAAAGCCAAAGGCAAAACCATCATCCTAACAACCCACTATCTCGATGAAGCCCAACAACTCTCGGACCGAGTAGCCATCATGGATCATGGACACATAGTTGCTATTGGCACAACCCAAGAAATCATCCAGCAACACGGATCAGGAGAACGCTTAGAAATTCAGGGCAATCAGAACCTTGCAAACTATATCAAAGAAAACACTGAACTCCAAGTAGAATGTGACTCCCAAAGAGGCATAATTACGGTTTTACTCAAAAAGAAAATTGATGCGTTAGCGGCTTTAGCCGCCGCTGAGCAGTCAGGCATGGAGTGGGGCAACATTCAAACCCGCCAAGACAGCCTTGATGATGTGTTCATAAAACTCATCAAAGAACCCCTCGACGAACAAGAAGAAACACCACCAAACCAAACAAACAAAAAACAGAGACGATAATTATGGTAAGTGCAAGACGTATCTATGCAGACTTTAAAGTATTTAGTGTAGGATATCTTCGAAATAAATTCGGATTATTTTTCGGGTTAATTTTCCCAGTTGTGTTGATTCTAATTTTTGGAGCCATATTTGCCGGCGGCGGGAGCGAAACCGTCGATGTCTACGCTCAAAACCAAGATACAGGCGCTTTTGGACAAAATATGGGCAACAATTTCCTCAGCGCACTAAATCAATCCACCACCATAAGGGTCATAACAGTTGACAGTTCAGAGAATTTTGTGGACTTTTTAGCAGCTAACTCAGCCGCCGATGGCATATTTATTCCGCCAAATTTCTCAACGCAATACATAGAGGGAAATCCAGTCAACATCACAGTCTATGGTAGTCCAGCATCAAGTACAAGCGGTATAGTCAGCGGCACAGTCAACGGATATGCCAGCCACTTCAACCTTCAACGCTTCAACGGCACCACAGTCATAGGCCTAACCGCGGCAACTATCAACACTCAACAAACCAACTATGTGGACTTTTTGATTCCCGGCTTAATCGGCTTCTCCATTCTCACAAGCCCCATGTTCTCACTGGTAAACATATCCAGCGACTACAAAAAGACCAAACTCTTCAAACAACTCTCGCTCACCCCATTGACCAAAATGGAGTGGCTTATCTCCAAGGTGCTCTTCTACATCCTTCTAAGCACCGCAGGTTTTCTGCTGATGGCAGGCGTTGGCATCTTGATCTTTAATGCACACATAACATTCTCGATATGGCTTATACCCTTCTTAGTATTGGGCCCCATACTCTTTTCATCACTGGGCATGCTAGTAGGCACTGTAACCAAGAGCCCCGAAACCGCAGGCGTCGTTGGCAACATCATAACTTTTCCCATGATGTTTCTAGCAGGCACTTTTTTCCCCCTAAGCATCATGCCCACCTACCTACAAACCATCGCCCATGCACTACCACTCTTCTACGTTACTGAGGGCTTAAATAATGTCATGGTCTACAACAACATACCCGCAGCGATGTCTAATATAGCAGTTTTAGGAGTTATAACGCTGGTTATCTTTGTCTTAGCAGTAAAACTGTTTAAGTGGAGAGAAGACTAACCCTTTTCTCTTTATTTGTCTTTTGTTTATTTGTCTTATTAGGGGAGAGCTGTGCATCAGTGTTAGGTTGTTTTCTCTGTGTGACGGGGTTCCATTCGGTATTTTTGCTCGGGGGCGGCGAGGGTTATTTTTGTTTCTGATGCTACAGGGCCAGTCAGCCAAACGTTGCCGCCGATGACCACGTTATCACCCACCACTGTTTCGGCGCCCAGAAGAGTTGCGCCGCTATAGATAATGACGTTGTTGCCGATGGTTGGATGACGTTTGCGGCCTTTGATGATGTTGCCTGCCTCGTCTTTTGGGAAACTCAAAGCACCAAGTGTTACACCCTGATAGAGTTTGACATTGTCACCAATTTCAGCAGTTTCACCTATAACAACACCGGTGCCATGGTCGATGAAAAAGTTTCGACCGATTTTTGCACCGGGGTGAATGTCAACACCGGTTAGACTGTGCATGTGCTCGCTCATGATACGGGGGATTAGGGGTACGCCACTTAGGTAGAGTTCGTGGGCTATGCGATAAGTTGTAATTGCCAAGACACAGGGATAGCTTAAGATGACCTCATCGGTGCTTACTGCGGCGGGGTCACCTCGGTATGCGGCGTGGATGTCTCCGCTGAGTTTAGCGCGGATTTCGGGCAGTTTTTCAAGTAGCTCTTGGGCCACCACATGGGCGCGTTTTTGGCAGAGGTCTTGGGGGCATTGGCTGATATTTCTGCAGATATATTTGAGACTTCGCTCAATTTCATCGGTAATTCGTGCGTAAATCGAGGTTAATTTGATACCTAGATAATATTTTACGTTAGCTTTGGTTGGTTCTGAATCGCCTAGATATCCGGGGAAAAGAACGGTGAACAAATCCTCTAAAACTTCTATGACGATTTTTTTGTTAGGTAAATCTTGGCCTTCTAGATGATCCATGCCGCCGAATTCTTTGTAGCTAGCTACGAAATCATCTACTAGTTTGGGTAGACCTCTTGTGGTCCAGTCTTGTTCGACGGTATGATTGGTGTGCATTAATGTGTTAATCATACGATCGGGGTTCCAGCAGTCAACGTCTTTGTTTTGTTCTAGGCATTTTTTGCAGTCTTTGTGCCTGTGTGAATCTGTGGACATATCCGTTCTTCCTGTGTTTTGTATTGGTGGAGGAGAATATAAGAGAAGCGCTGATTTGAGAAAAAGCGCCGATATACGGCGGGTTAATTGGTTGTCTGTTGGAAAAGCGCGGTGCTTTGGTATCGCTCGCCGGTGTCGGGGAGGATAACCACGATAAGTTTGTCTTTGTTTTCGGGGCGCTTAGCAACTTCGAGGGCGGCCCATGTTGCGGCTCCAGCAGAGATGCCTACTAGCATACCTTCTTGTTTGGCTAATGCACGGGCGGTTTTTAGGGCGTCATCATCGGTTACTTTGATGATTTCATCGACTAAGTCTAGTTTGAGAATATCGGGTTTAAACCCTGCACCGATGCCTTGGATTTTGTGAGGCCCGCTTGTTCCACCGCTTAGTACTGGTGATGCGGCGGGTTCTACGGCTATAGCTTGGAGGGATGGTTTTTTGGGTTTTAGGTATTTAGATATGCCGGTTATGGTTCCGCCTGTGCCGACGCCTGCGATGATGATGTCGACTTTGCCGTCGGTGTCTTGCCAGATTTCGGGTCCAGTTGTTTCATGGTGTGCATTGGGGTTGGCGGCGTTTTTGAATTGTTGGGGGATAAAGCTTCCCGGGGTGGAGGCGGCGAGTTCTTCGGCTTTTTTGATGGCGCCGCTCATGCCGGTTGAGCCGGGGGTGAGTACGAGTTGTGCACCGTATGCTTTGAGGAGGTTGCGGCGTTCTATGCTCATGGTTTCGGGCATGGTTAGGATGAGTTTGTAGCCTTTAACAGCGGCGACCAGGGCAAGGCCAATGCCAGTGTTGCCAGAGGTGGATTCGATGATTGTTGCGCCGGGTTGGATTAGACCTTGGGTTTCGGCGGTTTCTATCATGTTTTTGCAGATGCGGTCTTTTATGCTGCCGCCAGGGTTGAGGGATTCGAGTTTACCCACGATTGTGGCGTTTGTGCCTTGGGCGAGTTTGTTTAGGCGTACGAGGGGAGTTTTTCCTATGGTGTCTAATATGGTGTTGTTTATGGTCATTTTTCCACACACTACATAACGCTGTTATAGAGTTAGGGTTTCCACCTTAAAACGTTTACGGAACCCCAAATAGAGAAAAATTAAAACACCTTATAAGTATAAGCACGTTATACTGAGTGATACATATGAACCCACAATGCGAAATAATCGGCAAACACATACTACCCATCTTTCGCGCAATGCTAGCAAAAGAACTCGTCCAAACCCACCACCTCTCCCAAACAGAAACCTCCAAAAAACTCGGAACCACCCAAGCCGCCATCAGCCAATACCTCAACTCAAAACGCGCCTACAAAGGCACAAAACAAGTAGAAGAATTTCTACCCCAAATCCAAACACTAGCCACAGACATCGCCAAAAAAATAGTCAACAAAGAAACCTCCACAAAAGACATCACACCATATTTCTGCACCCTCTGCACAATATTCTACAAACAAACAACACCAACCAAACCCGCCAACTAAAACACACCCAATAAACAACAAAACGCTTAACCCTCATCAATCAACAATTATTAACCCACAAAACAGCGTTCGTAAAAAAATTTACCACACACACCTACTTTTGTAATTGCTAAATTTTACGTTAAACATATGATTAGTCTTTGAGGATTACGACATAGACTCGTTTGCCAATGAAGCGTTTGGGCGCATCGACTTTGGTCAAATCCCCAAATGGCGTCACCTTACTTTCATAGACAACCTCAACACTCTCGTTAACGCTAAAGTCGCCTGATTTGAATTCTATTCTTCGAGGCATACCATGCCCACCACCAACTAAACAATATACAGCAACATGAAATTACATTGATAGTGTATTCGGATGGTGTTCATCCAAGATTTGTTTATTTTCCATAGGTCGTTCATATTTTGCTTTTAGTTATCACGAAAAAACTATCAATGTCCACGTAACTTGACATATCTTTCCAGCCAACTAAAAAACAACACTACATTACATCAATGACACTTCACACTACCAAAACACAATGATTTGAATCTGATCTTTCCAGATTTTTCAAGGTCAAATGCATAAAATAAGAATAAGGGGAGTTATCCCTTAACGACTGCTATTGGTGTGAGCCGAGCGACTTTTGTGGCTATACCGATTTGGTGGCTGACCTCTGCAACCATATCTACGTTTTTATATGCTGAATCGGCTTCCTCCGCGAGCACCGTGGGACTTGCAGCGCGGACTGCAATACCGCGTTTTTCAAGACTGTTTTTTACATCAGCACCCCAGAATTGACGTTTAGCTGCAAACCGGCTCATCATGCGCCCGGCGCCATGAGCTGTAGAACCAAATGTTAGCTCCATAGCTTTCTGTGTACCCACCAATACCCAAGAGCTTGTGCCCATACTTCCGGGGATAAGTACCGGTTGACCCTCACTTCGGTAATCCTCAGGCACCGCTTCATGCCCTGGAGGAAACGCTCGAGTAGCACCTTTACGGTGAACCCAAACCTTTTTCTGTACACCCCCCCCAACATCGTGAGTTTCCATTTTGGCAATGTTGTGTGCAACATCATAAACAAGTTTGAGATCGAATTTTTCGGGGTCTTGTCCGTAGATTTGCTGGAAGCTCTGTCTGACCCAGTGCATGATCGCTTGGCGGTTACAAAAAGCATAGTTAACAGCGCACGCCATGGCTTCAACGTAGTCTTGGGCTTCTTGACTGCTACCAGGAGCACATGCTAGTTCACGGTCAGGCAAGCTGATGTTATATTTCTGCACTGCATGCTCCATTACGCGAAGGTAATCAGAGCAAACTTGATGGCCATATCCGCGGCTACCACAGTGGATCATAACGGTAACTTGACCCTCATGGGTGATGCCAAAGACTTTGGCAGTTTTGGGGTTGAAAATTTTATCTACCTTTTGGATTTCTAAGAAGTGGTTGCCGCTACCCAGGGTGCCGATTTGGGTTAAACCACGGTTTTTGGCGGTTTGGCTAACTTTGTCGGGATTGGCATTGGGCATATGACCGTTTTCTTCGCAGTGTTTGGCGTCCTCAGCCCAACCTAAGCCGCGATCAATAAGCCACTGTACCCCCTCAACTGCAAGGGTATCTAGCTCACGATTAGAAACGGTGAGGTCTTTTCTACGGCTTCCTAAGCCGGAGGGTACGTTGCGAAAGATGGTTTCAGCTAGGGGGAATAGTTTGGGTCGGACGTCGGTCTCAGTTAGGTTTGTTGATAGGAGTCTAACGCCGCAGTTGATGTCATAGCCAACGCCGCCTGGACTTATGACACCGTTAGCGTAGTCGGTTGCTGCGACACCGCCAATTGGAAAGCCATAGCCTTCATGTCCATCGGGGAGTGTGATGGCATGTTTGTAGATACCGGGTAGTTGTGCTACATTACCGCATTGCCAAAGGGTGCGGTCAGTTTGCATTTTTTCTAGTAAGGCTTGATTGGCAAAGATCATGGCGGGAACTTTCATCTGGGGTTTGTACTTGGGAATCTGCCACATGTAATCGTTAACTTTCTCAAGAGGTACTCGTTCAGGAGCAAGTCTGCTTTCATTTTCGCCCAAAACACTTCACTTCATGACAAAAACCCAAGCAGATTATTAAAACGTTTACGGTTGGGTTTGTGCTTGTTTGGTCTTGGCATATTCAATAAATCCCAAGATGCAGTTTTCTAGTATGGTTTGCTTGTAGATAGGGTGATCTTGGATGTAGTTGATGCTTTGGGTCATGACAGGGTCTGTTTGGAGGATATTTTTGCGAATTTCATCTATGCTTTGGTTTGCTTCTACACCTGCTTGTGCAACATCGGCCCAGAGTTGTAATTGTGCTTTGTATGCTCTTAGTCGGTTAACGGCATCATCGGCTCGTCCGAAATGGCTAAAGTAGAGTGTATAGGGGTTGAGGGTGATGAGTTTGTCAAGTGATTCTTGGGCTGATTGGAGGTAGAATGGGGGCGGGGTTGTGGGAACAACTACGTTGTATTTGGGCAGGTATGTGCCTGCGGCATCGCCGGGAAAAATGCCATTGTTGAGGTTTTCTTGGAAACTGAGGTTGTGTGCGGCGTGTCCTAATGTTTCAAGGGCGGTGAGTTTAGCGCCATCACCCAAATCAAAGACACCCTCAGTTAGAGCGATTACGCGGTCTTTTGGGACGGGTTCAGGTTTACCAAAAACTTCGCTGACATAGCCTAAAACAGATTGGCTAGACGTCCAGAGACGTTCGGGGTCGATTAGGTGGGGTGCCCCACGCGGGTGGACAAGAACTTTGGCGTTTGGCAGGGATTTGAGTAGGGTGCCTACACCGCCGCCGTGGTCAAGATGGATATGGGTTACTGCAACATAACCTATGGTTTCTGGTGCTATGTTCAGTTCGGCTATAGCGTTAAGAAGGTTTGGTATGGAGTTGGTTGGGCCAGACTCGACAAGTAGGGGTTTTGAGCCTGCTATGATGTAGCTACAGATGAGTTGTTTAAACCCGCCAGTATCGAGTTCAACTTGGTAGAGGTTTTTTCCAATTTGTTGGGTATGCATCATATCCCTCGAGACAGAATGTAAATGCGATCAGACATAAAAGCAACTATCAGCCATAGACCAGGATGTTAGATGATTTCTTTGTGTCGTTTATTGCCATAAACACGGACAATGGCATAATTGATTATGGCCGAGGCTATCAATGTGCCAAATCCGCTGATAAGATAAGTATCGCTTGAGATGATATTTATTGTTGATAAGTAAAAAAGCAGTAAAACTATTGTAATCATAAATATGAACAATACGACGCGGGCAATTTTAAGACGGGGAGAATTTTTTTCTTTTTTGGCAAACACAAAATGATATGGACGGCATGGGATAAAAAATTATCGAATCGACTAACAATGCAACTGAGATGTCAGGTAGTTTGTTAGACGTGTTTAGTTTGAACTTTGTTGGTGTTATTAGATGCTTATTTGAAACATTAAGCGGTCTACGAGTTCTTTATAGCGGTTACGGATTGTGACTTCTGTGACTTGGGCGATTTCTGCGATTTCGCGTTGGGTTTTGCGTTCACCGGTTAGTACGGAGGCAACATAGCTTGCAGCCGCCGCAATGCCTGTGGGTCCTCTGCCGGAGGTTAATTTGAGTTCTTTTACTGCAACTATAATTTTGTGAGCAATTTCTTCTACTTTGCCTTGCATGGTAAGTTTGTTGGAAAATTTGGTGACGTATTGGCTGGGTTTTAGCGGTGGAATTGAGTAGTCGAGTTCGCGTATAAGAAATCGGTAGCTTCGTCCGATTTCTTTTTTGCTTACGGTTGAAACTTTTGAGACTTCGTCTATGGTTCGGGGTAGGCCGCATTGCCTACAGGCCAGGTAGAGGGCTGCAGATGTGACGCCCTGAATTGAGCGGCCTCTAATGAGGCGTTCTTTGACTGCTCTGCGGTAGATAACAGAGGCAGTTTCAAGAATGTTTTTTGGCAGGTTGAGGTTGTTTGAAATTTTTGTGAGTTCAGAGAGTGCAAAGGCCAGGTTTCGCTCGGTTGCATCGGAGACTCTTATACGTCGTTGCCATTTTCGCAGACGGTAAACCTGTGCTTTTTGTCCGGGTGAGAGGCTTTTGCCATAGATATCTCGGTCATGCCAATCTATGGTTGTAGATAGGCCTTTGTCGTGGATTGTGTAGGTGAGGGGAGCGCCGACACGGGTTCGTTTTGAGCGTTGATCATCAGTAAAGGCGCGCCATTCAGGTCCACGGTCGGCTAGTTTTTGTTGCACAACAACGCCACAGTCCATGCAGACTATTTCGGAGACTTCTGAGTCGTGCATAAGTCGGGAGCTTCCACATTCAGGACAAGCACGTGTTTTTGGGGTGGCGTCTGGTTGTTGTGTTATGATGGATTCTTTTTCGGGTAGATGTAATTTGCTGTCTCTACTCATTTTTCGCGTTTGCTCCGTTGCGTTTTCGAGAGGAGTAAATAGACCGGTTTATTCACTAACTTGGCCGGTTCCCTAACGGTTGGTTTGATTACTACATATGGGGCTGAGACGGGCCCAATAATATCGAAAACTTTACCGACAACGTTTAGGTTCTCATCGACAACTTCGGAGCCAATTTTTGGGGGGTTCTCTACTTTAACCAGAGCGTTTCCTGAAGGAGATACAGCTGTTATTTTGCCCAATTTTTGCAAATACGTTACCCCTCTCAAAAACATGTAGCTAGCCGTATCTGGGGATTTAAATGTTTCTGGATTAGAGGCTTTGCGGCAATAATATTTTGTGATGATTTGCAGATCAAGTATCTGTGGCATAAGATACTTGAGACAACATATCTGACGCATATTGTGAAACCATAAACTTGAATGCTTCAGATATACCCTTTCTTGGACTTAGCTTCTTTCGAATCTTTGCAGATTCACAGCGCTTAAACATAGAATTAACCGACTCAGAAATCAAACACACGATACAATTCAAGTCACCTCTGTAGCTCACTAACAAGCAAAACCAACACCTTTGCTACGAAAAGTCACATTCAACTTAGGCAAAAAATAAACCCTAATCGCCCCACCAGCACCCCGCAAACCTGACCCAGAGGAAGAAAGAACCTCAAGCCGCCCGATAGCAAAATATCAACCAACAAAACCTCAAACGTCAAACGATTAACCCACGTCTGCTCAACAATCGCTTTAAAAAAAGACAACTCCCGCTATTACCTCTACACCTAAAGAGGGATGCAAAAGAAATCGATATAAAACACGCCGCTTCCGGCTTTATCAGAATACCAAAATAGTCTGGATTAGATAGAGAGAAAAGTTGGTATGTTGCTTTAGTGTAGAAAGCTTATTAAATAAGAAGTGAAGATATGAGTGTGCCTTAAAAAAGGGTGAGGCTAAGAAATATGACTAAACCATTTTATGTAAAATATGAAGCCCCAAAAGAACTCGTGGATGCAGCCTATGAAGCCCTAACGCTTGCTTCAAAGTCAGGGTCAGTTAGGAAAGGAACCAATGAAGCGACCAAAGCGGTAGAGCGCAATCAAACAAAGCTAGTTGTCATCGCCGAAGATGTTGATCCGCCAGAAGTTATTGCACATTTGCCACTACTCTGCGACGAGCGCAAGATTCCATACGTGTTTGTACTAAGTAAAGAGCAGCTCGGTAAATCCATAGGTATTGACGTTCCATGCGCCGCAGCATGCATCATGAGAGAAGGGGAAGCATCGGGATTAATCAAAGAAATCGTGACACGCATCGATCAGGTTAAACGAGGCACTCAGTAACATGAGTAGCAAAGAATCAACCGATGAATTAACTCCCTCTGAAGTTATTCAGATCATCGGTCGCACAGGTGTAACCGGCGAAATCACGCAGGTTCGTGTCCGCATCATGGAAGGCAGAGACAAAGGTCGAATCATTACACGCAACGTTAAAGGACCCGTGCGCGTTCAAGATATCTTGATGCTCCGAGAAACTGAACGAGAAGCAAAGAAAATCACGAGATAAATCAGGAGAAAATTATCATGCCAAAACCGAGAAAATGTTCGTTCTGTGGGGCTGATTTTCCAGCTGGCACAGGCATGATGTACGTCAAAAACGACGGCTCAATTCTTTGGTACGACTCCAGCAAATGCAAGAAAAGCAGTGTGTCATTTAAACGCGATGCACGCAAACTTAAGTGGACACAGTACTTTGGTAAAGAAGAAAAAGGCAAAGGGTAAACCCGCAAGCCGCTTCTACGATTCAACCCAAATTTTTCCTTTTTAGATTTAACCGTTTTTAGTTAGAGGCTATTATTTTTAAACCGTAACTTTCGGTTTTTAGGTAATATGTGTTTATGAGTTTTGCATCATACATGATGAAATAAATAAGCAAAGTTTGATGTTTAACGAAATTATCGCCGCATTAGGCAAATAATGTTATTTTATATGAGCGGTGAAATGTAGAAAACACACCACACATACACAACAAGAGAGCCCATCTTAAAACTAAATCACAATAATAGCCGAAAACAAAGCAGATTTCAGTCTCAAAAACACGTTTTCAAACAAACGCAACCCCTAAAACCTAAAAATTACAGCTTAAACCCAACGTTCACGATATGGCAGATAAATTGTTTGATGAACAGCAGATTTGAAGACCTAAAAAGTTTAGCGGTAATAGCTCAGGTGGTTTGGTATGCTTAGGTGTTTGAGTTTTAGAGTATGAAGCGGTTTGTTTTGTATGACTCATTGAGGTTTGGTCGCTTGGTTAATTTATGGTTTTTTGGTCAGTTAGTACGAAAATCGCTTTCTGATGCGTTGTTGTTTAGTTAGTTAGCAACGGCTTTTTCGTTTTCCGTAATAAAAATGTGGTAAACGTAAACTTTAAATATTTATACGCCACTCAATCCCCAGTAGAAGGAACCAAAAATGGCAACATTTAGCGGGTGCTATACCGCCCTAATAACCCCCATGACCTCTAACCGTCAAGTAGACTACGACGGATTACAACAGTTAATAGATTTCCAAATAAAAAACGGCGCCAAAGGCATCCTTACCGTTGGCACAACCGGCGAATCACCCACCCTATGCTGGACAGAACACAGCAAAGTTATAGAAAAAACCCGCGAATACACCAAAACCTGTTGCACAACCATCGCAGGCACCGGCAGCAACAACACCCAAGAAGCCATCGAAGGAACCCAACAAGCCAAAAACGCGGGCGTAAACGCAGTGCTTCTTGTCGACCCCTACTACAACGGACCCAGCTCCCTAGAAATCCGCCAAGAATACATCGCACCCATCGCTAACCGCTTCCCCGAAATCCAAATCATACCCTACATCATCCCCGGCAGAACCGGCACCCAACTCCTACCCCAAGACCTAGCAACCCTCCACAACCAATACCCAAACATACAAAGCGTCAAAGAAGCCACAGGCGACCTCCAAAACATGGAACTAACACGCAAACTCTGCGGAGAAAACTTTGACATCCTAAGCGGAGACGACGACAAAACCTACACCATGATCACAACCCCCACCATCAAAGCAAACGGCGTCATCTCAGTCATATCCAACATAGCACCCCGCGCAGTAACAGACATAGTCCAATATGCACTCAACAACAACCAAGAAGCCGCCAATATAATCGCCCAAGCACTCCAACCCCTCTTCAACATCATAACCATAAAAACCACCGAACAAACCCCCTACGGACCCACCACCTGCAGAGCCCGCAACCCCCTAGCAATCAAAACCCTAATGAACCTCCTAGGCCTCCCCGCAGGCCCATGCCGCCAACCCCTAGGCAAAGTAACCCCAAACGCACTAGAAATCATCCTATCAACCACACGCACAGTCCACAAAGCCAACCCCCAAATCCTCCAACCAGCCGCGGATCACTTCGACATCGATCTAGACGAACGCCTCTACAACACCAAATACCTCGAGGGACTCGCCTATGCTTAAACTCTGCGTAGCCGGCGCCGCAGGCAGAATGGGACAAGCCATAATCACAGAAGCCACCGCCAAAGGACACCAAATAACAGGCGCCACAGAAGCCCCCAACTGCCCAGCATTAGGCAAATCGCTATACAACATATGCGGCATCAACTCAGACATAAAAATCTCCACCAACATAGACAAAGCCCTCCAAGACGCAGACATATTCATCAGCTTCACCACCCCAACCGCTGATTTAATCAACATCCCAACCGCCGTAGAATTGGGCAAACGTATCATCCTTGGCACAACAGGCTTCACACCAGAACAAAACCAAAAAATCATAACCACCATAACAGGCAAAGTTCCCGCAGTGTTCTCACCCAACTACAGTGTCGGCATAAACATCCTCTTCAAACTCGCCGAACAACTCAGAGCATTCCCACCAGACTACGATTTTAGCATAAATGAAATCCACCACATCTGCAAAGTTGACGCCCCAAGCGGCACCGCTAAAAAACTTGGCGAAATCATCACCAATGCCCGAGGCTACACCAAAACAGTCTCAGGTAGAGAAGGCATAAGCCCCCGCCAACCACACGAACTCGAAGTCACCACCCACCGAGCCGGAGGCGTCGCAGGTATCCACAACCTCATCATTGCAGGATCTAATGAGATGCTACGCATTGAACACACCGCATTTAGCCGCGATGTGTTTGCTCAGGGAGCAGTGTATGCCGCTGAGTGGTTAAGCCGCCAGTCAAAACCACAAATCTACAGCATGGCCGATGTACTGGGATTAAACTAAAACACAAATACCGCCGTTAACTTTTTTATCAACTATATAATAGAGAAACATAGGGAGAATTATCATGTCCAATAAACGCAGAGTCGCCATTTTAGGCGCCACCGGAGCCGTCGGGCAACGCTACATTCAGCTCCTGCAGGAGCATCCATGGTTTGAGATCACCGTACTTGCCGCTTCTGAGCGAAGCGCAGGCAAAAAATTCAAAGACGCCACCACTTGGCTAATGGAAACCGATATGCCCAAAGAAATCGCAGAAATGCCAATTGCCAACATAGACGTCAAATCCGCAGAACAAACAGACAACTTTGATATAGTCTTCACCTCACTTCCAAGCGACTTAGCAGGCCCAGTAGAGAACCAATTTGGCGCCCACTACCCAGTATTTAGCAAAGCCAGCGCACACCGCATGGACAAAGATGTCCCCCTAATCATCCCCGAAATCAACCCCGACCATATCGAACTAGTCAAGGTGCAACAAAAAAAACGCGACTGGAAAGGATTTATCACAACAGACCCCAACTGTAGCACCATAGGAATGACTCTCACATTAAAACCCCTGATGCAATTTGGCATCCAACAAGTCATGGTAACCACCATGCAATCCCTAAGTGGCGCAGGATACCCAGGTGTACCATCACTAGATATTATCGATAACGTAATTCCCTACATCTCAGGCGAGGAAGAAAAAATGGAAACCGAAGCCCTAAAAATCTTGGGCACCTTCAACGGAGCAACCATTGACTATGCAGACTTTCAGCTAAGCGCAAGCTGCAACCGCGTCAATGTTAGCGATGGACATCTCGAATCAATCTTTGTAAAACTCAACAAAAAACCCACCCTCGAAGAAGCCGAAACGGCATTTACAACCTTTAGAGGCGCCCCCCAAAAACTCAAACTCCCCTCAGCTCCAACCCAACCCATAATCATCCGCCATGAGAAAAACCGCCCTCAACCTCGATATGACCGAGAAGCAGGACAAGGGCAAAGCGTCGTAGTGGGCAGATTACGCAAAGACCCCATTATGACACTAAAATACATGTGCCTAAGCCACAACACAATCCGCGGAGCCGCCGGCGGAGGAATCCTAAGCGCAGAACTCTATGTAACAAAAGGCTTAGCATAACAACTAAATCATAAACTTGGTGAATCATTATGGTTAAGAAAAAACTTCGTGACCCCCTAGAAGACCGCAAGGGCAACCTCTACTTTGATGGCGTCTCAACAGCTGAACTAGCCAAAACCTACGATACTCCACTCTATGTTATAAGCGAAAAACGCATCCAAGACAACTATAACCGCCTCTATGGCGCTTTGGTTAACAACTACAAATACGTACGCATCTACTACGCCGCCAAAGCCAACACAAACCTCAATGTGCTTCGTATCCTACAGTCTCAGGGAGCATACCTCGATACAGTAAGCCCTGGAGAGGTATTTTTGGCACTCAGCAGTGGCTTTACACCCGACCGCATCCTTTTCACAGGTACAAGTGTAAGAAACGACGAATTAAAGATGCTAGCCGATGCCAATATCACCATAAATGTAGATTCACAATCCGAAATGGATCGGCTACTCAAAATTTCAGTTCCTCAAATCCTCTCAGTGCGCATTAACCCCGAAGTCATCGCAGGTCATCACAATCACTGCATCACCGCAGGCCCCGAATCCAAATTTGGCCTCTGGGAAGAAGAGGTTATTCAAGCCTACGCCATCGCCCAACGTGCCCGCGTAGAACGCTTCGGCATTCATATGCATATTGGCTCAGGCATTCTTGAGCTTGAACCCTATATACAAGCAGTGGAGAAGCTGCTAAGTATAGCTAAGCGAGTACACAAAGAAGTTGGCATAGACTTTGAATTCATCGACATCGGCGGAGGCTTTGGTGTGCCCTACAAACCTAAAGAAAAAGAGTTTGACCTCCAAGAATTCTCCAACAAAATCGTTAACCTATTTAAAAACAAAACCAAAGAGTATGGACTGGGCAAACCGTTTCTGTTTGTGGAGCCCGGTCGATATCTTGTTGCGGATGCGGGTATTCTTCTAACAACAGTAAACACCGTAAAAGTTACACCTAACCGCAGATTTGTCGGAGTTGATGCGGGCTTTAACACGTTGTTGCGTCCTGCAATGTATGGCAGTCACCATCCCATATTGGTTGCCAACAAACTAGACGCAACTAGTAAAGAAACCTATGATGTTGCAGGACCTATCTGTGAATCGGGCGATCTGCTTGCAAAAGACCACCCGTTGCCTGAAATTGCAGAAGGGGACCTCTTAGCAGTCCTCAATGCAGGAGCTTATGGGTATAGCATGAGCAACCAATACAACTCACGCCCAAGAGCAGCAGAGATTCTCATACGGGGGGGTAAACCCTTAGTGGTCAGAGAACGCGAACAGCTAAAAGATCTAGTGACTAACCAAAAAATGCAGGGTGAGGTTTAGTGCAGTTTTGGAAGATGCAGGGTTTAGGAAATGACTACATAATCATTGATAATCGCCAAGAACAAATTAAAAGCCAAGATGCACCTAGATTGGCAAAGTTACTCTGCAAGAGGCGCTTCTCAGTGGGTGCAGATGGACTTTTGTTGGTTTGTTTATCCAAATCTGCCGATGCTAAAATGCGGATGTTTAATGCCGATGGAAGCGAGGCAGAGATGTGTGGTAATGGTCTGCGTTGTTTTAGCAAATACTGCTACGAAAATAACATCATAAAAAAAGACGAGTTTACCGTTGAAACCTTGGGCGGCATTAAGCAGGTTTGGCTTACAGTTAAAGACAGCAAAGTTTTAGCTGTGACAGTTGACATGGGAGCGCCAAACTGGCAACGGGCATCATTGCCTATGATCGGGGAGGGCACATGTATAGATCAAGAGTTTCAAGTCGGCGATAGAGTCTATCAGATAACCGCTCTGTCTATGGGTAACCCTCATTGTGTCACCTTTGTTGAGAGCTTGGAGGATTTTCCGGTGGAGTTGGTTGGGGAGCTTTTTGAAACCCACCAGGCATTCCCACAGAGAATCAATGCGGCCTTTGTTGAGGTGCGTAATATCGGTGAAATTAGCGTGCGTGTTTGGGAACGAGGATGTCAAGAAACCTTGGCCTGCGGCACAGGAGCCTGTGCGGCAGTTGCCGCAGCTAAAAAACTAAACAAAGTCCAAGACAAAGTCACAGTGCACCTCTTAGGTGGAGATCTCCAAATCACAACTAATGAAAACAACAGTATCTATATGAGAGGCCCTGCTGAGAAGGTCTTTGAGGCTAAATTGACAAGAGAGGACTGCTTTGACAGTTGAGTATGCAAACCGAATCAAACAACTACCGCCCTATCTCTTTGCAGAGATAGAGAAAATTCAGAAAGCTAAAAAGGCTCAGGGGGTGGATCTTATCTCTTTGTCCATCGGCGATCCGGATTTGCCTCCGCCGCAATTCATCACCGATGTGCTGTCAAAAGAGGCTGCGGATCAAAAAAATCACAACTATAGTTTCAGTCAAGGAGAACCCGCATTTCGTTCGGCGGTTATAAATTGGTACAAAACCCGCTTTGATGTAGATCTCCAATCCGATCAGGTTATTGCATTATTGGGTTCAAAGGAGGGGATAGCAAACATTGCCCGCGCGTTTATCAATCCGGGGGATCGGGTGCTCTGCCCTGATCCGGCATACCCTGTCTATGCCAACGGCAGTGCCATTCTTTGTGACGGAACCGCTGTTTCTCTGCCACTATTAGAAGAGAACAACTATCAACCAGACTTCCAAGCAGTTAATACAGACAAGGTCAAAATGATGTTTCTCAACTACCCCAACAACCCTACAGCCGCCACTGTTGATTACAAAACTCTAAAAGAAGCCGTAGAGTTTGCCAAAGAAAACAATATCATACTCTGCTATGATAATGCCTATTCAGAAATAAGCTATGAGGGATATCGGGCCCCAAGTATTTTAGAAGTGGATGGTGCATTAGAGGTTGCAGTAGAATTTAATTCGTTATCCAAAACCTTTAACATGACTGGGGATCGTATTGGTTTTGCTGTGGGAAACAAAGAACTCATTGCAGGCTTGGTTAGGGTGAAATCTCAAATTGATTCAGGCCCGCCGGTGTATACCCAAAAAGCAGCCATAGAAGCTCTTGGTAGCTATACTAGTCGGGATCCCCCAGAGTTTTTGCGCCAGACCAATCAGATCCTTCAGCAACGACGTGATCTTCTTGTTGACACACTCACTAAGCTTGGGTTTAGTTGTGAGAGACCCAAAGCCACGTTTTATGTCTGGGTTAACTGTAAAGGGGACTCCGTGAAATTCACAACCAAGTTGCTTGACGCGGGAGTGGCCATTACACCCGGGGTTGGCTTTGGTGAACATGGAGAAGGCTATGTGCGAATAACATTTACGCAATCTATAGAACGTATAAGAAAAGCTTGTGATCGTATTGCAAATGCCTTCTAAACCATCGTTTATTTTTTTTGATTTTTGCCTATTGCTATAGCCAGATTGTGCGAAAGCAACTCTTCATAAAACAGTGCCACAACTCTTCTGTATATATTTAGCCTGCGTTGAAGTTGGACAATGGAATGCAGTGTTGTATTGGTGTTTACAGTTTCCATAGCACCTAAACGCATACACTCGTCTAAGGGGGGTTATCTTTTGATGAAGGTTACGTTTTTTAGGTAGGCCATTTCTATGCCTTCACGTTCAAAGGCTTCTCGTATGGCTAGATTGATTTGTTGTTGAACTGCGAGATAGCTGCCATAGTCGGGTGCGTTGACGAAGTAGCTGATGAAGAATTTTAGGCTGTATTCTCCGAATTCATTAAAGCTTACAAATTGAGGTGATGCACCCTCGATGTTATTTATTATCTCAGCGATTATCCAGGGTATTTTTTTGAGTTTTTCATTTGACGTATCGTAGGTTACTCCTAAATTGAAAACTATTCGCCTTTTTTGTAATTTTCTAAAATTTCGCACATATGTTGAAGCGAGTTCTTTGTTTGCAACTACTAATTCTTCACCTTGTAAAAGTTGGAGTCTTGTGCTTATTATGCCGATGTTTTTGACGGTTCCGCTGTATTCACCTACAAAAATAAAGTCACCTATTTCAAAGGGCCGGTCAAGGTAAATATATAGAGCACTAAATAAGTCGCTTAGAGTGCTTTGAAGCGCAAAACCTATAACGACAGCGCTTATGCCCAAGCTTGCAAAGGTGGTTTCCCATGTTCCAGGAAAATCAAATAAATTTATAATCAGCAGAATCGCAATAACAAAAATGACACCCGTAATGACTTTTTTTAAAATAAACGTTGAATGTTTATTATTTTTGCCACCTCTCTGCACCGACATGTCAGCTAATTTGTCAACAAAAACACTCGCAATTCTGGTGATAGCATAGGCAGCAAACAGGATTTGTATAATTAAAAATACGCTTTGGATTATATTGCGGTAGGGATCAAAAAACGAGAGTGGAACTATGGAAAATTGGATAACTAAAATTCCAATTAGAGCCATCATAACTATTTTAAAAGTGGCAGCTATTTCATCAACCAAAGTGGTTGCAGTTTTTGCAACCCATCGATTGAGATATTTACTAATAATGGCATACAAGATCAAACCAACAGAACCAATTATAATAAAAACTATAATCGCAATCAAAGCTTCAGCACTTGTAGGACTAATGTTTAGTAAGTGCCCCAAGTCCTCGCTTAAGCCATTAAGCACAGTGCTGTTAACGGGATGCTCGTATAGACTCATTTAGTCTCAGAATCCTACCATGGACCTCATGAATTACAAGGGCAGTAAGAATTCACATAGATAAATTTACTTCTCAACAAATGAAAAAAGGGTTGAAAAGCCGCTTATTTTGCAGCTGCTTTTGCAAGCTTCTTTAGAATTGCATCCTTAGCTATCGTGTAGGCAATTGAGTAGTCAAAGAGTCCCTGCGACTCAGCAACGGCACGTTTAATCATTTCGACTTCAGTTTTAATTTTGAGTTTACCGATAGCCAATGCACCTATACCCCAGACTCCGGGCTTTAGTTCTTTATCATCGTTTGAACCCAACCCTTCCACACCTAGGGGGTTTATGGCGTTGATATCTGCAATGATTTTGGCTTTGGTGGCGGTAGCCAAATCTGCGGCGCTGAGAAGCTGAATACCTCCCGCACCTGCGGCCAGGATGATTTCAGCGTCTTTGATAGCTTCAACTGTTTGCTCAGGTTTGCTGACTTCAACAACTTTGACGCATTGAGCGCCGCATTCAGCATTGATTTTGTCGGCTATAACTTGGCCCTTAGCTAAGCTGCGACTGCTTATGGTCACCTCAGCTTTTTCTGCGGCGTAGATGCGTGCAGCTGTTTGTCCCACAGGTCCAGTGCCGGCTAAGACAGTGACTTTTTTGCCCTCAAGGGTGCCTAGGCCTCTTTCCATAGATGCGCCAAAGGTTTTGGCGACTGCGGCTGCGGCTGTGCTGTATCCGCCTCGGGGGTCAACGATGATGCTGTTTCCCCAGGGAGCAGATTTCATGGCTTTTTGGGTTGCGGCGACAACTTTTTCTACTTCTTCAAAGTTGCTACCGTTGATGAAGATCTTTGTTTGTTTTGCGCCTTCAGGTCCACGGGGGAATAGCAGATCAAAGACTATCTTGGGGGCGTCTTCACCGGTTACGTTTTCAAATTTAAATATCGCTGAGTCGGGAAATACGTCGATAGCTACTAGTATGTCAAATGGGCTACAGTATTTGTCTGTGTCTAGGAAAAAGAAAACTGTTTTGTACGTTGGTTGTGCCAATTTAATTACACCTTTAACTTGTCTGTGATACAGTTTAATGATTTAAGAATATCCATCATTAGCGGGGGTTGTTTGGCTGTTTGCTTGGATATTGATTTTTTGGTGGCTATGCGAAACCATATTAAGAGTATTGATTAAAAAGATGCTGTTTAGACGGTTGATAAGGGAATGCAAAACATAACACCCGATAAGCAGTTTACAGCTCTGCTATCTAAACTCTCAGAAGGCATTGCATATTGTAAAATACTCACCGATAAACAAAACAATCCAATTGACTGGCTCTACCTCGACGTTAATGATGCCTATGAAAAAATTCACAATCTCAAAAAAGATGAGGTGACAGGTAAAAAAGCAACCGAGGTTTTTGCTAAGAAAAAACAGGATCCAACCAGCTGGATCAACCGCTATGGAACAGTTACATTGACCGGTAAATCGGTCACTGTGGACCATTATTCTAAAATATGTAATAAATGGCAACATATATCTGCCCACAACCTCCAAAACGGTTACTTTGTTGTTGTTTTTGAAGATATCACAGCACGTAGAAAAATTGAAGAAGAACTAAAACAAATAAAATGGGAGTTACAAAAAAAGATAGAGAACAGCACCGGGGAGGTAATTAAAGAAAGACGCCGGCTATATAGCGTATTAGAAACATTACCATTCCATATTGTTCTGCTAGATAAGGACCATAAAATATTTTTTGAAAATCGCATCTTTCGCAAGATTTTTGGCGAGCCCCAAGGAAAACGCTGTTATGAGTTTCTATTTAACCGCAACGAACCATGCACAAACTGTGAAACCTACAAGGTGCTCAAAACCAACAAACCCATCAATTGGGAATGGATTGGACCCAATGGCAACTGCTATGACATCTACAGCTTTCCCTTCATCGATTATGATGGTTCAAGCAATATCTTAAAAGCAGGAATTGACATAACAGCGCACAAACGCCATGCGATCGAACTAGAAAAATTTCGCGATCAACTCTCACAACTAGTTGTTAAACACACAAAAACACTATATAAAAAAGAAGAACTCTGGACAACTACACTAAACAACATTTGTGATGCAGTTATAGCAACCGACACCAGAGGCGTTATCACATTTATGAATTCTGCCGCCGAGAATTTAACAGGCTGGATTAAAAAAGAAGCAACAGGAAAACCCATAGAACAAATTCTACACCTCATAGATGAACAAACAAGACAAGAACAAAAAAACATAGTTATAAGAGTTCTAACACAAAGCTTTAGCACAAGCTTAACCAACCAAATACTTCTAATACGCAAAGACGGCACTGAGATCTCCATCACCGAGTGTGGAGCCCCAATTATCACACCAGATGGCACCATACACGGAGCACTTTTGGTTTTCCAAGACATCACTGAACCCAGAAAAAACCAAGAAGCAAACAAACGACAAGCCGCATTAATTGATCTAAGCCCCGTTGCCAACATTGTGCGCAAAATCGATGGCACCATAACTTTCTGGAACCGAGGCGCAGAAAAAATCTACGGCTGGACCAAAGCAGAAGCCGTAGGAAGAATCACCCAAGAACTATTGGTAACAAAGTTCCCCCAACCCCTTGACAGCATTGTCTCAGAGTTACATGAGAAACAAAGCTGGACTGGAAAGATTACCCAAAAAACAAAAGACGGCCACAAAATAGTTATACAAAGTTGGTGGCTTGTGGAAAAAACTGAACAAAACGAAATCAAAAGTATCCTTGAAGCCAACATCGACATAACAGAAAGAGAACGAGCAGAAAAAAAAATCGCATATCTCGCCAGTTTTCCAACCTTGGCCCCAAATCCTATAGTGGAAATAGATTTTGAGCGAAAAATAAGCTACACCAACCCCGCAACAAAAAAACTGTTCCCTAACCTTAAAACTGCAGGGTTAAATCATGAATTCTTCATAGACTGGCAACACATCAAAGAAACGTTTGAAACAAAAAAAACAGACACTCTTGGAAGAGAAATAAAGATCAACGGGCATTGGTATCATCAACAGTTCTGCCTTGTGCCTCAAACCCAACAGATCCGCATCTACACAACAGATATTGAAAAGATTAAACAAACAGAACAAGCTCATGCCCAAGCCCAACATAAACTAGAAGAAAACACAATCATGCTTGAAGAATACGCCAGCCAAATGGAAAAACTCGCCGAACAAAGAGCACAACAACTTCAAAGCACAGAACGCCTAGCAACCATCGGACAAACGGCCGGTATGGTTGGACATGACATTCGAAACCCCCTGCAAGCCATAACAAGCGACATGTACATTATCTCAGAAGAAATCAAAACCATACAAGACAGTGAGAGCAAACAAGCCATCATAGAGAGTATAGATTCGGTCAACGAAAACCTTAACTATATCAACAAAATCGTCAGCGACCTCCAAGACTACACAAGACCGCTCAAACCCAACGTTCAAAACACAAACTTCTCAGACCTGATTTTGAGCACCCTATTAACTATTAGTGTTCCAAAGAGCATTGAGGTCTCAATAGATATCAAACAAATCCCCATACCCATCAAAACCGACATCGCATACATACGCAGAATCCTAACAAACCTGGTAACTAATGCGGTTCAAGCAATGCAAGAAAACGGCAAATTAACAGTAAAAGCAGACGTAGAAAACAACATAGCAATAATAAGCGTACACGATACAGGAATGGGCATAACCGATGAGGTTCGTAGCAAAATGTTTACACCCCTATTTACCACCAAATCAAAAGGTCAAGGCTTAGGTTTAGCCGTAGTTAAACGACTCGCAGATGCCCTAAACGGCACCATCAAATTTGAGAGCACAAAAGACAAAGGAACACGATTCACCGTTGAACTCCCCCAAACAAAAACCACAGAATAGAAACGTAAATCCCCGAAAAATTCGAAAATCATTCTTTCCTTAACCCTGCACAACCTTTCTATGTTGGTGTAACCTCTGCGGAGATAACATCACCGATGCCAAACAACTCATTGACAAAGTCAAAAACTACACCAACCTCTTTGTGCTACAATCAGGACCCCTAATGTATGATCTTGAGGCCGCCGAAGAGATCTGCGATTATGCTATAAACGTGGGGCTAAGCATCATACTAAGCTACACCCACAACAGCCTAGCGCGCTACATAAAATTCTCAACACCACCCAAACCCGATGGGCGATCAATTTCTGGGAATATATTATAACAATGCAGGAGGAAAAGCTAGACGAACAAAAAATACTAGTAAATCCAATAACAAACCAATTTCTCTATAAAAACCAAGATAAATCACTTCAATTTAGCACATCAAACAGTACTACAGACCTCAGCACTACTTACTCAACGTCAGGACCAATTACCATTTCAACATCACCAATCCGCTTAGTGCTTCTATGCCCAGCAATACGCCCCGGCACTATTTTTGACGATTCAAACAATCCTGATCACGCAATTGAGGATAAGGGGTTGCTACTGTGACTATTTATTACCCCAATGGAGCCACTTGCCACGCAACTCTCAATGGGATGCTTATGTATTATCCAAATGGTAGTGTAGAGGACGAAAATGGCAAACCCATAACCGATCAGAGCGATATTTCCCAGTTTTAGTCATATCAAGTTTGGGCTTCACTACCATTCAAACCTTCACAGACGCCGCAAACTGCTACATAGAAACCCAACAAACTGACCTATCTTTTTTTGGGGACATTTTTGGTGTTGAGCTTTGTACTTCTGATTATGCGCTCTATTGGTGGGATTATCAAATTGGGTGTGATGCGGTTTTTGTTCAACTGCAAGAGAGCACTTTCAGGCTCTTGAGTGCTTCTGGAATGATGTAGTGCAAAATGATGGTGGTGCCGGGAGTCACATATTGTTGCAATATGACGCTATCGGAACAAAACGCGTCAACAACTGTTCGGGTGGTCTAAGCTTAAGGCTAATAAAATCCAAGGTTCTATGCGGTTGCCGATGAATCCCAGAGAAACTGGAAATACTCCCGGGCAAACCGCACCAATCCCACATGATTACTCCAGATAACAAGACTGGGTTTATCCTCACCTAGAAACAACAGAGCTTCTTTACCATCTGCGATAATACCACCGCCAAACATGTTGTCACGGATACGTAATTCACCCAGCCCAATGTATTTTTTGATGAATTGCCAATCTTCTTTTTGTCCCGCCGCCATCAGTTTCATAGTCACAGACTTCTTAATCCCCAAACCAAGTAAGGGCTCAGCAAGCGTAAATAGGGGTTTAGCAAACTTGGGTGCAGCAACCACAATTTCCACTGAGGTTTTTTTGAAAATTTCCTCTAGTTTGGTTAACACTGCTTGCTGACCGCGCAAAATCAACATATCAGGCCGTTCGACAAGTTCACGTTTCTCATAGAGAGGTTGCAGAGTCTCAATGAGGATGTTTTCCCAGCAGACATATTTGTCTTCGAGACGCAACTTTGTAGATCGAGCCGCTTCTAGGGGAGGCATGGGGTAGTACTTAAAGGGGCGACTTTCGCCGCTTTTAATCCAACCTTTCTCCTTGAGACTGTTGAGGACCTCATAGATTTTACTGTAGGGCACACTTGCTTGTCGACTGATTTCCATAGCCGTCATCTCTCCGCCGTCTAGTAGAACCAGGTATGCATCGGTTTCGTAGGCATTTAGGCCCATTTCACGCAAAGTAGTGCGGGTTTCCTCATTTGCTGTCATGTTTTCCCCTCAATCACCGTAGGAAACGTTTGGAAACCTTATTATCATCTTGACTCTTAAGCCCTTCGAAAAAGGGTGGCTACCCAGTCCAGAAGGCCCCAAATATGAAAGATATTAAACAGACTCAAAGCATCTGCCCGGAATGTCTCAAACCTCTTGATGCAACCATCTATGAGAATCAAAGCAGAGTATTTATCAAAAAAACTTGCCCCCAACATGGGCCATATAGTGAACTCTACTGGTCAGACTATGATCAATATGTTCGAGCTGAAAAATTCCGTTGCGAAGGCACCGGGGTAGAAAATCCTCGTACTGAGAAAAAACTGGGCTGTCCAAGTGACTGTGGCATTTGTTCTGAGCATAAAAGTCACACCGCTTTGGCGATCATTGATGTCACCAATCGATGTAATCTTAAATGTCCCATCTGTTTTGCCAATGCAAACTATGCCGGCTATGTCTATGAACCAACAATGGAGCAAATTGAGGATATGCTAAAAAATCTGCGCGCAACCAAACCAGTACCGGCGCAGGCGCTTCAGTTTAGCGGTGGAGAACCAACTATTAGAAAAGAACTCATAGATATGATTCGCAAAGCAAAAGAGCTTGGCTTTAACCATGTTGAGGTCAACACCAATGGGTTACGCTTAAGCCAAGATGTAGAGTATTGTAAACAACTAAAAGAAGTCGGGGTCAGCACGGTCTATTTACAGTTTGATGGAATAACTCCAGAAGTATACAAGTACATACGCGGGGTGGATTTACTTGATATAAAACTAAAAGCGATTGAGAATTTACGTGCGGCGGGCTGGACCAGTACAGTGCTTGTGGTCACATTAGTAAAGGGCGTAAATGACAATCAGTTGGGTGATATTATTGATTTTGCCGCCAAAAACAGTGATGTTATTCGATGTATAAATGTTCAACCGGTTTCACTCTGTGGGCGTCTGCCAGCAGATGAGCGTGAAAAGATGCGTATAACCATCCCGGATTTTATGGAAAAAGTTGAAGAACAAACTCAGGGCATTATCAAGGTCAGCGATTTCTATCCAGTTCCGGTTGTGGTGCCGGTCTCCAAAGCGGTGGGGGCTATAAAAGATAAGCGCTATGTCGAATTTACGGCCCATCCCCACTGTGGTATGGCAACTTTTGTATTTATCGAAAATGGGAAAATCACACCCATCACACGTTATGGTAATATCGATAAATTTGTTGCCACTCTGCAAAGCGTCTATGAGGATGCGACAAAAAACAATAAGAGCAAAGCTAAGCTCCGGCTTATTGGTGCGGGGCGCCATATAAAGTTGAGTTTCCTGCGTAAATATGTGCTCAAGGTGCTGGTAAATGGCGACTATAAATCTCTAGGTGACTTTGCCCGCTCAGCAGTGCTGATTTCATCGATGCATTTTATGGATCCCTACAACTTTGACCTTGAACGCATTCAGAGCTGTGTTGTTCACTATGCTGTACCTGAGGGGCGCATCATACCATTTTGCACCATGAACTCGATTCACCGTGCTGAGGTGGAAAAGAAATTTGGCGTGCCCATCAAAGAATGGCAAGATAAGCATAAGGTTGAAATAAGCCAGACAGTCTAATGTGGATTAAAACTATTTAGCAAGGTGAAAAATCAATGGGTGGAAAAAAGAAGCTTGGCATAAAGCAGATGGAAAAACAACAAGACAACAAAGCTGATGATAAATCAAAGGACTCAAAGAAAGATAAAAAGGCAGGTCCTCCACAGAAGAAAACAACCATCAGCATCATGGCTCCAGACGTTAGAGACGAAAAAATTGTTGCAGAAGTCAAAAAAATGAGCGTACTGACACCATACGCGGTTTCAACACGCTATGGAATACGTATCAGTGCAGCAAAAGACTTTCTTGAGCAACTAGAATCCAACGGCGCAATTGAACTTGTCTCTGGAAGCCACAGTTTAAAAATCTACAAGCCAGCCGCATAATGCGGACCTAGGCTTTTTAATTTTGGAGTTTATTTGCGTGAGTTTTCCTGAAAAAGTATATACCCGCAAAGAACTAAAAGTGGCTAGATCACTCATAGAGCAAGGATACAAACATGAACTAAGCGTTGAGGGCAAATCGGACTTTATCAAAAAAGTCAAAGAAGCCCTTGAGCATTTAAAAACCGCAGGCTACTACGATTATCTACAAACCTACATCCGAAGAATTGAAGAAGTTGATGGCATGACGCAGTTACGTGAAACAGAAGTTGCCATCTGGGCAAACAAGTTTGCGGTAGACAATCCAGTAGATGCGGCAAGTCTCTTTGTTCAAAAAGCGTCTAGCATGCATGAATATATGCAGGGCAAACTCTACTATGGGGGTATTGCAGAGAAACGTTCAATCGCTAAACGTGTAGAGTTTTTAGAGACACTCAAAGACAAAAGTAAAGACAATGAAATTAAAGAAGAATGTGAGCGACTACTAAAGTTGTGGAAGGACAGCTCCCTCTAATCTTTAGGGTGTTTGAAGCATAACTTTGATAGTTAAACCGCTTTTAACCTGTTGAAACAACTCCAAGTTACTGGTAATTTTACCCAGTATGCTAACAGGACTGTAGGGTTGACTTTTACCATAGAAAACACACAAAGCACCACCCATGGGCCAAAAAGCAATAGTTCCCGCCTCAACGGTTGATTTAGCTTTCTCTTCGCCCATCTTTAGAGGGATTTCAAAGTAAACTTCCTCCTTCCACAAAGCAGCCCTTCCCTCCATGGGTAATTTACGCACTATGGCATCTATAGTTCGCGGCGCTAAGAAGCGAACAAGTTCACCTTCAGCTTCACCTAAAGCTTCAATGAGGAACTTTATTTTTATGCGGGAAACGCCTTCATCGTTACTCACACTTCATACCCCTTTAGAAAACCACAAATTATGGAATGTATAGTGGAACGGCAATTTAACGTTATCTCAAATCTATTCAAGCAGGGGTAACTGCTCAGCAGGAAGTATCGCGTAATTATTGTGTAGATATTTCTGGAAGCCACTATGTGTAGTGGAGCCAAATTGGCGAAAGGGTCATGTAGCATTGACGCAACAAACATAATCCTAGAAACAGAGAATAGGGAAAAGACATAGAATAAACGACTTCTACAGCCTACGATTTGCTCCTTGCAGAGGTATACCATCAGTTGAGGAGGTTTAGAGTTGTTTCACCGATAAAGTTTATCTCTTCTTCGGTTACTTTGGGATGAATGGGTAGAGAAAACACTTGTTTAGCGGCTTTCTCAGTTTCGGGCAGAGTTTGGATGCCATAGTTGTTGCGGTAGAAGGGCATGGTGTTGACAGGGTTTATGTAGTAGGCTTCAGCGCCGATACCTTTGGCTTTGAGGTCGTTTAAAAGTTTGTTGCGTATCTCCTGTGTGCCGTGGATTAGGCGTGCGGTGTAGAGGTACCAGCTGTGTTTGTTCTCAGGGGTTTCGTAGGGCAAAACAAGTTGGAGGTTTGTCTGTAGGATTTTTGTGAGTTGGTCGGCATTTCTGCGGCGTTTTGCAATAAAGGCCGGTAATTTTTTTAGTTGTACATTAGCTATAGCCGCTTGTAATTCTATCATGCGATAGTTGTTGCCCAACATTTCTGAGGCGTATTTGGTTTTTTCGCCATGGGTGCGGATCATGCGAAGGATTTCATCAAGTTTGCCATTGTTGGTTGTTATAACTCCACCCTCTCCGGCCATCATATTTTTGCTTGCATAGAGGCTCCAGCAGGCAACATCAGCAAATGCGCCGACAGGTTTGCCTGTGTAGGTAGCGCCATGGGCTTGGGCGGCATCTTCAACTATGCCTAGATTGTGTTTATCGGCGATTTCTCGCAAGGGTTTCATATCAGCTGAGAAGCCGTAGAGATCCACTGGGAGGATGGCTTTGGTTTTTTTAGTAATGGCTTTCTCTACTGCTTCGGGAGAGAGGTTGTAGGTTTTGGGGTCGATGTCTACAAAAATGGGTTTGCCGCCTGAGAGGGCAACAGCTTCAGCGGTTGCAACAAAGGTAAAACTGGGCAAAATGACCTCATCGTCACGCCTGACCCCTACAGCCATAACTGCAGCATGTAACGCGGCGGTACCGGTGTTAACTGCAACGGCATGTTTAGCACCTGCAAACTCTGCAAAGGCTTTTTCAAATTCCAAGACTTGGGGTCCAGCACCCAATGCATTTGTTAGAGGCCCCTTACGCATAACATCTAATACTGCTTGGACTTCTGCCTCATCGATTTGCGGTTTGTTAATGGGTATCATTTTACGGGTTTCCCATCTGTTTAGTGGTCATTCAGATATTTAAAAACAAGTTATCAAAAAACACCTAAATTCTCAAGAACCGTTTAACCTATAAGGCAAGACCTTAAAAACAGTGGATTTCAGAATTGCGGTGAAACATACACTCATAGTTTCCCGCACAACACATCCATAAATTCATGTTCATTTCTAATGCGAGTGGAAAAATTATGAAGTAATATCACAATTCGGTTAAAAATACTAGAAAATTTGCACTTTCACTCAAACTAAGAGTTGTTGCGCAGTTTGAAGTATTAACAGTTCAACAATATGCATCAAATTTAAGTTACATTGCACAACACACATTTTTATCCCACTACCATGATTTGCACCATTTGTCATAAGTTACACTTTCGGCTTTATTTTAAATATCAAAAACCGGCTTTAATCAACCATAAGAGCGCTTGGCACATCACAACAGATTTGCCAACACTCAAGGAGAAAAAAAGAAAAATGCAAATAAAAAACAAAATACTTGCTGCAATCGTAACTATGCTGCTAATCGCATCTACG